>OJHY01000074.1_pt1 | contig 32542 bp, 31 predicted proteins | sample 1595301 | NCBI WGS metagenome assembly OJHY01 (sample SAMN05416880, study PRJEB24817) | seawater metagenome | isolation source: Sea water | place: Canada:Atlantic | collected 2013-11 | reverse complement strand
CATCTACAATTGCTACATCATGTTCAAAATGTGCGCTGGGTTTTCTATCTTTAGTTAAAATGGTCCAGCCATCTTCTAATTGTTCAATACGTTTGGTACCTAAATTGATCATAGGTTCTATAGCAACTGTCATTCCTTCAATAAATTTCTTGCCTTTTCCACGTCGGCCATAGTTTGGCATTTCAGGATCTTCATGCATAGTCCTTCCAAGACCATGACCTACTAATTCCCTTACAACACCATAACCTTCTGCTTCACAATGCTGTTGAATCGCATAACCTACATCACCAGTTCGTTTCCCAATTTTCAACTCTTTAATGCCTTTGTATAAAGATTCTTTAGTAATGCGAAGTAACTTTTGAACCTCTGGAGCTATTTCACCTATAGCGAAGGTATAGGCGTGATCACCGTAAAATTCATTTTTTATGGCACCACAATCAATAGAAATAATATCTCCTTCTTTTAATGGTGTGTTGTTCGGTATTCCATGTACTACTTGAGCGTTAGGGCTCATGCAAAGTGTATTTGGGAAATCGTATAATCCCAAAAATCCTGGAATGGCACCTTGTTCTCTAATGAAATCTTCTGCAAGTCTATCAAGATATAAAGTGGTTACTCCAGGCTTCACCTCACTTGCTAACATTCCTAATGTTTTTGAAACCACGAGAGCGGCTTCACGCATTAATTCTATTTCTTCTTTGGTTTTTGCTATAATCATATATTGTTATTAAAAACTGAACCCGTTTTTTTGTAGTAGATTTTTTTCTTTTAGTAGATTTTATAATGATTACCCAACCTTATATTACACACTTGTTAGATTCGTCAAAATTCACTGCTACAACAAGTGTTTTAAAAAAAAATTAATTCACAAAATTACAAATAAATTATTCTTCATAAGAATGCTTATAACCAGTTTCGTTTAAAATAGCCAATATATCTTTCTCTAAGGTATCTCTTGCAAATTCTACATAACGACCAATTTCTTTGTCGTTTTTATAAAAAATGATGGTAGGTACAAATTCTATATTAAATCCTTTTTCTAGGTGGTTAGGTGTATCCTTTTCTTGAGAAAGCGCTATAACTTCTAATTGATTAGTGTCAAAATCAGCTTTTTTTAATACCTTGTAAAGGGCAGGAACTTCTCTTTGGCTATCACTACACCAAGTTCCCATAAAAACTATAATCCTAAGCTTATTTAACTTTGGTTTTATCAGTTTAATGGTAACGGTATCTAGGATATGATCGTTATAGTTTTCTTGATACCAATCTATAAATTCTTGCTTCTTTAAACCTTCTTCATTTATCACTCCAATTAGCATCATATTTTCACCAATAGTATCAGGAACCATTAAATTAAGTTCTGATTTAATTTCATTATTTTCCGAAACTCCTTTAATATCTTGTTTTTTTTCGAAAGATTGTTTGCATGAAATGATCATAAATACAAAAAGTAAATAGCTTAAATTTTTCATAATTATTTTATTAAAATTGAATGTTGTGTCATTGTTTTTGGTTTTTCTATTCCCATTAAATCAAGAATAGTAGGAGCAATATCTCCTAAAACACCATTATTTATTGAATAGTTATTTTTATCAATTAATATTACTGGAACTGGGTTGGTAGTGTGGGCCGTATTTGGAGAGCCATCTGGATTAATCATCATTTCACAGTTTCCATGATCTGCTAATAAAATGGTCGTATATCCATTTTCTAAAGCAGCTTCAACAACACTTTTAGTACAAGAGTCGATAGTTTCACATGCCTTTATTGCTGCTTCTATGATTCCAGTATGACCAACCATATCTGTATTCGCAAAATTTAAACAAATAAAATCTGCAGATTGTGAATTAATTTCAGGTAAAATTTTATCCCGAATTTCATAAGCACTCATTTCTGGTTGAAGGTCATAAGTAGCTACTTTAGGCGAAGGACAAAGAATTCGACTTTCTCCTTTAAATGGCAATTCTCTTCCGCCAGAAAAGAAAAAAGTTACATGAGGATATTTTTCAGTTTCAGCAATTCGAATTTGCTTTTTATTATTTTTTTCCAATACTTCTCCCAGTGTATCCTTTAGATTATCTTTGTTATAAATCACCTTGATGTTACTAAAGGTATGATCGTAATTGGTAAGTGTTACAAAGTAAAGTGAGATTGGTTTCAAATCAAAATTCTTAAAAGGTTTTTGTGTTAACACTTCTGTTAACTCCCTTCCTCTATCCGTTCTGAAATTAAAGAAAATTACAACATCATCCTTTTCAATAATACCTATGGGTTGATTGTTTTCAGTTATAATAATTGGATTGATAAATTCATCTGTAATTCCTTGAATATAATTTTTTTGAATGCTTTCAGCTGCATTGGTAGATTTTTCTCCGATACCAGAAAGCAATAAATCATAAGCTATTTTAACTCTTTCCCAACGTTTATCTCGGTCCATTGCGTAATATCTTCCAATTACAGAAGCAATCTTACCAGTGGTTTTATCTAGGTGATCCTGTAATTCATTTACAAATCCAGCACCAGAATACGGATCAACATCACGTCCATCTGTAAATGCATGAATAAACACTTTATCAAGTCCTTCTTCATTTGCTGCACTTACTAAGCCTTTTAAATGTTCTATATGTGAATGAACACCCCCATTAGATAATAAGCCTAGAAAATGGACTTTTTTATCATATTTTTTAGCATAATTAAATGCTTGTTGTAATATTGGTTCTTTTTGGAGGGTATTATTTTTAATAGCCAAATTAACTTTCACCAAATCTTGATATACAATTCGACCTGCACCTAAATTCATATGTCCAACTTCACTATTTCCCATTTGACCTTCAGGTAGGCCAACATTTAATCCATCAGTTCGAATTTGGGCATTGGAATATTTTTTATAAAGTGAATCTATATAGGGTGTTTTTGCTTGAGCTATAGCAGAAGTTTTATGGTCTTGAGTAATTCCCCAACCATCTAGTATAAGTAAAAGTACTTTTTTATTCATAACTTAATTTAAACACAAAGATAGAAACAAAAAATGTGGAGATATCGTTTATAAAATAGAAATTTATTTTCTTGGCTTTGATATTTAATATTGGATTCCTTTATTTCTTCGATTCTATATTTGTAACCTGAGTATCCCTTCTCGATTCTTCCTTAAATAAGAAAATTACTTAAAATAATTGGGGGTTGATATCTAAAATATTTTCAGTTTTGTAGTTAAATATAAATTCTTCTGTAAAACATTCATGCCCCAATATCTTTTCTTCTTTAAGAATACTTTTTATGTCTAATTTTTGATACTCTTTTAGCATTGGTATTGATACAGGTGCATAACTAAAATGCCAAGGTTCATACTTTACTCCTTTTCGGTTTGGGTTTTTGGTATAAACTTCATAAAAACCATAAGATTCGGAGTACCGATCCATCCAATTTTTTAGTTGACAATAGGGACCATTGCCATAAAAATTTTCTTCTTCTAAAACACTTATTGGTTTTGGGTAATTGGCATCAATAATATCAATATCAGTACCCCAATGATGCCTTGATGTTCCAGGTATTGTGGAATATTCAATAATTTTCTCGACAGATTGAATGGGGGTAAGTCCTTCATTGGTAAATCTTTTATATTTATTTTCGAAAATGTTTTTTTGTTTTTGAAAGCTTCTATAAGCAGAAACAACTTCAATGTTAATGCCATCTTTTAATGCAGCAGTTTTCATTTTTTCAAAAGCGACCTTAGCTTCTTTATTCATTTTTGAAGTATAAGTATCACCTGTCAAATCTGGATTTCCTTTTCCTAATAATTGATTTTTACTATACTTTTTCTGAATTAAATAGAAAGAATTTAATGGAAGAAATACAATTGATAATCCACTTAAAATAGTAGTTTTAAAAAAGTGTTTTCTATTCATATTATTCTAGATTATTAGTAGATGAAAACTCTAGTACTTAAAAAAAATTGTTATTAAATTAATAATTATAATTTTAAAGTAGTTTCTGCTTCAATTTCATACGGATCTTTATTTTGTTTAAAAACTCGAGCAGTATGAGTTCCTTTTAAAATAATAGTATTCCCTTTTACTTGTAACCAGCTACCTTCTCTTATACCAATTACTGGAATGGTACTTTGTGTATGAAATTCATTAATTCTTGTTTCTCTAGTTTCACCCATATGTTTACTGGAAGGATCTGGATCAAGATAATGCGGATTTATATTAAAAGGAATAATACCTAGCGTTTTAAATGATGGTGGATATATTATCGGCATATCGTTGGTCGTATTCATTGTTATTCCACAAATATTACTACCAGCACTTGTTCCAAGATAAGGAAGTCCTTCAAATATAGCTTTTCTTAATACCTCCAGCGTGTTTTTTTTATATAGTTCGGAAACCAATACAAAAGTATTTCCTCCACCAATAAAAATAGCTTTTGCATTTTTAATTGCCTCGATAGCATTTTCTAATGTATGAATGCCAACAATTTTTTTTTTGATTTTTGTGAAGGCCTCTTGAGCAATTTCTGTGTATTTATCATGCGAAATTCCACCTGGTCTTGCATAAGGTATAAAAAGAATCTCTTCTGTTTCAGAAAAAAGTTTAGCTATTTCAGGTAATAAATAAGATAAATAAGTTCCTCCATGAATAGTTGAAGTACTTGCAACAATCAAATTTTTCATAAGTTAAGAATTAAAAGGTAAATTTAACAAACCATAACATAACGTTTAAGAATTTTATAAGAAATGATTTTTTTAACTTCAAATAATCAGAAAACAAGATTTTCTGTTTTCAAAAAGAAGATTGATAGCTTCACTTTTTCTTGAGAAATAATAATCCTACATTAATTTATTTATTTAAAATGTTAAAAGAATAAAAACAAAAATATACTGATATTTAAATTCAGTATATTGCAGATTATTAAATATTAATTAAAATTAAAAAAGATGAAAAAAAATTATTTTACAATTGCTTTAGTATTTTGCCTAAGCTCTATGGGTATAGCTCAAAATACAGTAACAGTTGATGCAAATGCTACACAAAATGGTTATGCAAATGTATTTGAAACAAATGGAGACTTTGTTTTCGGTGAACCTTGGGGTGTAACGGATTTACAAACTATAGTAGATACAGAAAACAATACCTTAACCCTGCAACCTAACTTTAATACTTGGGATGATGGAACTGATCCATTTTGGGTAAACCAAACAACATTACTTGGTAACAAAAATTTTGAAGGGAATACTTATGTAGAAGACAATACCTTAGTTGGCAGTGAACTTACATTTGAAGGGTCTGTTAATTCTAATACGTTGATGTTACCAGGTGTTGGGTATCTAAAATTTAACGTAAATGGTGGACCTTTAGATGGTGGTCATCAAGCTGTTCCTGCACAATTTGGAGGAATATTTACTCCTGAAGGAGTAACAGCAGACGTAGTTTTAGTAACCGATGAAGGTGTTGATCCAGATGAGAATGATGCTTGTGAACCTATTACTAATGCAGGAGCATTAGAAGGAAAAATAGCTATACTTAGAAGAGGAGCATGTGAGTTTGGCACAAAAGCATTAAATGCTGAAAATGCAGGTGCTGTTGCAGTTATTGTAGTTAATAATGTGGAAGGTGCACCTATTGTTATGGCTCCTGGAGCTGAAGGAGAATTAGTTACTATTCCTGTGTTTATGGTAAGTGATGTTGTTGGTCAACTTATTATAGATGAATCAACAGGTTCTGGTATCAATACCACATTATCTTTAGCAAATTATAATGTTTATGCATTTATTAAAGTATTTAATTCTGACTTTAGTGTACTAAAGGAAGAAAAAGTTCTACTTGATTTTGAAGGATCTGACTTTTCTTTAGTTTATGACAATGTTGAAAGTGATGATGCTGTTGTTCAATATGGATTTCAAGTATTCGGATTAAATGCAAATCCTTTAGATGAGGCTGCATTAGGAGGAGTTGTTGTAACAGGTACTGAAATTTTTGCTGTTAACGACGTTAATGCTATTAATGTTTCTGTTTATCCAAACCCTACAATTAATAACATAAATATCCAGTCGGATGAGCAAATTACAAATGTTGTAGTTTACAACACGCTTGGACAAATGGTAAAGAGTGCATCTCCAGATGCAACTAATTTCTCTATGGAGACCTCTAATTTAGACGCGGGTATTTATTTTGCAAAGCTATCAACAGAAAAAGGAAGTAAAACTGTAAAGTTTATCAAACAATAAAAATTTATCGATAATTTTTATTTTACAAAAAAAGAGGTGATTTATCTGAGTTTTTCAGAAAAATTACCTCTTTTAAATGTTGCTTAAAACAAATATAGAATATGCTATTATTGGATTTGTGTCGAAAAAACAAATAAAATACTTGTAGTTATTGACGTCAATAAATTGTATTGAAATTATATCCTATACATTCTACTTATTACTGTTTTCATTTTTGAAAATACAAGAATATTTCCACATATCTGGTTTGTAAATCAATGCTCAAATTTCTAAAAAATCTCTCATTAGTTTTTAATGATTTTTATGTAAATACCCATTTAAGTAGTATATCTAAGTATTATTTTGCCTTAATTGGATTAATGAAATTTTAAAAAAAACATAAAAAAAGCCAACTTACCATATAATAATAAATCGGCTAAAAGTGGGGATAGTGCAATATATGAATTTTATATGGTTTAGGTATGGAAGAACTTACCTACAAGTACAATGTATTTTAAGCGCTTAGTTATTTTTTGTTCATGATGTTCTTTTAAACAATTCTGTATGTTGATTTATCAGTTTCAATAATTAAAATAATTCTATATTTGGTTTTAATTTTGTGTGGAAGGAGTCTATTTCAAATAAGATTTTTTTTAGTGTATAAAATAATAAATTGATCAAAATTTGCGAAATCAATATAAAGTTAATTTGAATAGTTTATAAGATAAAGACGTATTAATTACTATTATTGTTGGTGCCATAAAATCGTATGAGAATTAATTTTTTATTAATAAACCACTTCAAAAAAGAATCGTTACTTCTGTCGTTGTTAAATTAAAACTTAAATTTATAAATATAAAATAGCGTAATGAAAAATGCTTATTTGTTACTGGGTCTATTCCTCTTTGTATTTAATATAGCAAGTAGTCAACAAATCGATTTAGAAGGTAAGATTACCAATGCTTTTGATATTGAAGGAATTCATATATTAAATAAAACATCTAGATATAATACAGTTACTAATGAATTTGGAGAATTCGTTATTAGAATACAAGTTTTTGATACCATTATATTTTCTTCTGTAAAATATCAGATTAAAGAATTGATAATTACAGAAGATATTTACCATAAAAAAATAATCAATATTAACTTAAACGAACTAGTTAATGAATTAGATGAGGTGTTTATCGGAAATACACTAACAGGGGATCTTTCTACAGATTTAAAAAATATAAAAGTAGAAGAAACGTTTAATTTTGATGATGTAGGAATACCTGGTTTTAAAGGAGAACCCGAAGAAAAAATAGTACCTCTAGCAGCTGCGGCATTTCCTTTAAGTGTTAATATAGAGGCATTATACAAACATATTGGAGGTTACTATAAAAAATTAAAAATTCAACGAAAGTGGACTAAGGAAAATTTAACAGTTGTAGAAATTATAGATTATTATGGGTTTAAGTTTTTTGAGGATGCTTACCGTATTCCAAATAATAAATTATATGATTTTCTGTTATTTTGTATCGAAACCACCACATTAAATTCTGATTACAATAGACAAAATTTTGCAGGAGTTCTGCAAATATTTAATGAAAAATCTAAGATATATGTTCCAAGAATAAAAATAATAAAAAAATAATAGTGTAACTATTTTTTATATAAACAGTCTTATGAATATGAAATTTTTTAAAACTACTCTTGTACTGATTTTATTTCCAATATTAATAAGCTCCATATCTCATAAGTTTTATGTGAGTACAACGAATGTAGAATATGTTCCAGAAATGCAAACAATTCAAATTATTTCAAAAATATTTGTTGAAGATCTAGAAAAAGTTCTTCAAGAAAGGTATAGTCCTTTAATAGTTTTAAACCCAAAAAAAGAAACAAAGGCTGATATTAATTATTTAAAAAAATACGTTGATCAAAAACTTAAAATTAGTGTAAATAATAAGCCTGTTGAACTTATTTATATAGGAAAAGAATACGATATTGATATTGTGAATATGTATTTTGAAATTGAAAATATTTCAGAACTTACCTCTATTGAAATTAAAAATAAAATTCTTTTTGATATGTTTCCAGAACAACAAAATATTATTCATATGATCACACCAGATGCTAACAGAAACATGATTTTAGATAAAAACCATCCCGATGGACTGTTAAAATTTAATTAAACAAGCTTTAAAATATCCATAAGAAAACTATATTTCGAAACTAAAAATAATAATTATTAAAATATGCAATCATTCAAAACTTTAACTTTAGTTGTTTTATTCTTAGCAACTGGATTTAGTTATTCCCAAGAAGAAGATCAAAAGGAAGAACGTGTCCCAGGGCACTACAATAACAATCCTTTTAAACAATTATATGAAGAGTTTTCAACTCCTAACCAATACAGATCTGCAAGTGGAGCCCCAGGGCCAGCTTATTATCAGCAACAAGCAGATTATGTTATGGATATAGAACTTGATGATAAAAACAAGAAACTTTCAGGTTACGAAACGATTACTTATACCAATAACTCTCCAGATGTTTTGGACTATATATGGGTTCAGTTAGATCAAAATATGCGAGCTAAAGACTCTAAAACTCCTTTAATCGAATCTAGTGGTGCAGCTCCAGCAGATATGGCTGGAAACTTTGTAAATCAATATATGGGAGAAGGATTTGATGGTGGATTTAACATACAATCTGTAAAGGATAACAATGGAAATGATTTAGACTATATGATAAATCGCACTATGATGCGGATTGAATTGCCAGAAAGTATGAATAACGGAGATAAATTTGTTTTTTCTATTCGTTGGTGGTATAACATAAACAATCATGTAAACAATCGTGGTCGTAGTGGTTATGAAGAATTCGAAGATGGAAATCGCGCATATGTAATTGCTCAATTTTTTCCAAGAATGGCAGTATATAGTGACGTTGAAGGTTGGCAAAATAGTCAGTTTTGGGGAAGAGATGAATTTGCTTTAGTATTTGGAGATTATGAAGTAAATATCACAGTACCTGCAGACCATATTTTAGATGGAACTGGAGTGCTTCAAAACAGAAAAGAAGTTTTTAGTAAAGAAATGATGAGCCGTTATGATAAGGCTAAAAAGTCTTATGATGAGCCAGTAATAATTGTAACTCAAGATGAAGCAGATGAAGCTTCAACAAGTTTTGATGCGAATAAAAAAACTTGGAAATTCAAAGCAAAAAATGTTCGGGATTATGCATTTGCAAGTTCAAGAAGATTTATATGGGATATGATGGCAGTTAAAGTTGGAGAAAGAGAAGTGATGGCAGTTTCAATGTATCCTAAAGAAGGAAATCCTTTATGGGAAGATTGGTCAACTAAATTAGTTGCTAGTACTTTAGAAACATATTCAAGAATGACATTTGATTACCCCTATCCAAAAGCAATTTCAGTACACGCTAAAAATCAAGGAATGGAATATCCAATGATATGTTGGAATTATGGCCGTCCAGAAAAAGATGGGACCTATAGCGAACGCACAAAATATGGTATGTTTGGAGTTATAATTCATGAAGTAGGACATAATTATTTTCCAATGATTATAAATAGTGACGAGCGTCAGTGGACATGGATGGATGAAGGAATCAATACTTTTGTGCAATATATAGCAGAACAAGATTTTGGCGAAAAATACCCTGATGCAATAGCTCCTAATAAAAAATATCCATCAAGAAGAGGGCCTGCAAAAAATATTGTAAGTTATATGTCCGGAGATCAAAATTCGATTGCTCCAATTATGACAAAAGGATTAAATACTTATAATTTTGGTGCGAATGGTTATTCTAAACCCGGAACGGGATTAAATATATTAAGAGAAACCGTAATGGGCAGAGAATTATTTGATTATTCATTTAAAACATATGCCCAAAGATGGATGTTTAAACATCCATCACCTGAAGATTTTTTCCGTACCATGGAAGACGCCTCGGCAATGGATTTAGATTGGTTTTGGAGAGGATGGTTTTATACCACTAATGTGGTAGATATTGGAGTAGGAGAGGTCAAGAAATACTTTGTTACTTCAAAAATGACTAAAGAAGTTGAAGAAATGATGACCGCTAGGGGAATGAAAGAAAGTGATCTTCCTCCATTGGTATATTTAGTAGAAGAAGGTAGTGATGATTTTGAAGAGAGTATGCGTACTTCTAGTTTAGACGATGTTTCTACATTGCAAGAATACATCATGGATAATTTTAGTCCCGAAGAAATAGCAAAACTAAAAAAGCCTACATTTTTCTATGAAGTAACTTTTGAGAAACCAGGAAGATTACCGATGCCAATCATTGCTGAATACACCTATAGTGATGGTAGTACTGAAAGAGTTACCTATCCTGTACAAATATGGAAAACAAGTGATCAGTCTGTAGGGAAGGTAATTGCTTCCGATAAAGAAATCACTAAAATTGTAGTAGATCCAGATGAAGAAACAGCAGATGTAGATACTTCAAATAATACCTGGCCTAAACGTAAAAAATTAGGTGCATTTAATTCTTTTAAAGAAAAGAAAATAAAAGGATAGCATTAAATCTTGTAGAGTTAAATCGATATTAAAAAAAGCCACTAATTAAAACTTGATTAGTGGCTTTTTGATTTAAGGAGACTTAATCTCTTATAGTTGAGGTACTATTAATAGAATGATCCTAATAGTTGATCAGCCCAATTAATAATATCTTCTTTATCTTCTTTAGATAATTTTGCTGTGCGATGTACAATAGTATATTTTTTTAAAGGCATTTCATCACCATATACAACAGTTGATATTTCATTTAGCTTTTCTGCTTTTTCCTCTTTATTTAAAGTATTCCAAATAGAAAAATTCAACTCTTTTCTCCCTTCATTTACATGTTTATAAATAAACCATTTTGTTGGAGCAATAGAGGAATACCAGGGTAGTTTTGTTTCATTAGAATGACAGTCGTAACATGAAGTTTTTAATTTTAAAGCTATATTTTTTGGTATGTTAGTAGCTGCTATTAAATCATTAGGATTATCAACTATTATTTTAGGTTTATTTACAGGTAAAAATTGTAATCCAACAAATAGTAACTTGGTTGCAATTATATAGACTATTATAAGTTTTCTTTTTTTCTTTAATTTCAAAAATTTCATTAATTTTTAAATTTAGGTCACATACAAATATAGAACTTTTATAATGATACAATAACTGAACCTTTTTTGATTGCTTTGCTTAGTTTCAAAACACTTATATTTGTGATATGATTACATTTCCTTTATTTATTAGTGGGGCAGAGATATTTTTCATTGTTTTTATTGTGGTAATGGTTTTTGGTGCAGATAAAGTTCCAGAAATTGCTAGAGGTTTGGGAAAAGGTATTCGCCAAATCAAAGATGCAACTAACGATATTAAAAGTGAAATTAATAAAAGTGCAAAAAAAGAGGGAATTGATTTAGAATCTCCTGAAAAATTAAAAGATGATTTTAAGCATAATTTCACCAAAGATATATCCCCTGAAATAAAAAACGTGAAGGATGCAGTAGATGATATTACTGGATCTATAAAGAGAAAGTTTTAACTATTTTACTCTTGTTATCGTCAAGCCGTCTCGAATAGGTAATAACACAGTTTCTAGTCGAGGGTGATCATTTACCATTTTATTATATTTTAAAAGTGCTGCGGTATCTTTATCTCCTTTAATTAATGGTTCTATTACTTTTCCTGTCCATAATACATTGTCACTTAATATAACAGATCCAGTTTTAAGTTTTGGTAGTAAGGTATCTAAATAACTGGGATAATTTTGCTTGTCAGCATCTATAAAAATTAAATCAAAAGTTTCTTCTAAATTAGGGATTATAGCTAAAGCATTACCAACATGTTGAATTATTTGATCGCCGTAATTGGACTTATTAAAATATTTTCGTTGTAAATCATACAATTCTTCATTGGTGTCAATGGTGTGTAATTTTCCTTTTGATTGCATCCCCTCTGCTAAACACAAAGCAGAATATCCCGTATAAGTCCCTATTTCTAATATGTTTTTTGGATTGATTAATTTGGAAATCATACTTAAAACCCTTCCTTGAAAATGACCACTTAACATTCTAGGTGCTAAAACTTTTCGCCAAGTTTCGCGACTTAATTCTTGTAATAATTCTGGTTCTTCTTGAGAATGAGAAATCACATAATCATCTAGTTTCTCTGATATAAAATGCATTAAATTAACTCAGTATTTTATTGATTAAATCTTGTTTCTTTTTTTTATTTTCACCAAATAACCATTGCAGTACATTATGATCCCATATTGCATCACATTCTTCTGTGGTTAATATTTTTTGTTCTTGTGCTAAATCTAAAATTTTTCCTGGATACGAGGATTGATTTTCACTTTCCATTTCACCCAAAGGATAAGGATCATCTAAGCCCATAATTATTTGCTTTGAAGTTTGGTTTTTTACCATTAATTGTAAAGAACCTGTATCGTGGACTAATGTGTCGAAGAAAATATTTTTATGAGCAACCGATTTCCTTGGATGTACTTTACCCTCAAATAAATCAGGTCTTCCATCAAACCCTTGAATACGTCTTCCTAAGTTCATTTGAGCCAACTGACCTCCATGAGCAAAACAAGTTCTCATATTTGGAAATTTATCAGCATATCCATTTAATGTAAAAAAATGATAAGCATCAGCACATTGAGCTAACATCCATATTAAATGAAAACGCCAAGCAGTATTTTCTAATTTTATAAATTTTTCACCATCATAAGGATGAATTTCTAAAGCAAGATTGTATTTATTGGCCAATTCAAAAATAGGTTCATTTTCTTTATCAAAAATACACCGCCAAGTACCTATGGTGTCCATATAATGGGTTGGTAAACAAAGTAAATTTAAACCTAATTGCTCCACACATCTTTCTATTTCCAACAAGGCACCTCTTCCATAGCCAGGGTGTACTACAAAACCGCAGGTAAATTTTGAAGGATGATTTTGTTGAACTTTAGCATTAAAATCATTTTGAAATCGAAGTGCTTTCTTCATCTCTTCTAATCGCAATCCATTTCCATAAAGTTGAGATAGATTTAAAACGACTGCATGATCAATTTTAAATTTTTCCATCCATTCTAGTTTTTCATTTAAAAAGAAACTAGAGTCTGTTACAGGTCGTTTCCAATTTTTTTGAAGCATGAAATTACGATCCTTATCAACCCAAAAAATACCATTATCTTTCATAAACTGAGGGATTTCTTCTGGATAAGGAAGGAGGTGTGAGTGTCCGTTGATTCTTAATTTTCGTTCCATAAATTGCCGAACTTGATCCGGTATCTTTTAATGTTCGTTATATGAGTTTTCTATAAGCTTTTAGTTCTACCGCCATCAACTGGTAAATTAATACCATTGATATATCCTGCTGCTTCACTTGCTAAAAATACAACTGCATATGCTACTTCTTCAGGTTGGGCAAATCTTCTAGCTGGAATAGTACTTCTCATGATCTCACCCGCTTCTTCAGGAGATTTTCCAATCTTTTTACCAACGTTTACCATAATTTGATCCAAACGTTCTGTAGCTGTAGCTCCAGGCAAGACATTGTTAACTGTAATTCCAAATGGTCCTAGTTCAGAAGCTAAAGTTTTACTCCAATTTGCAACAGCTCCACGTATGGTGTTACTAACTCCTAATCCTTCAATGGGTTGTTTTACTGAAGTAGATATTATATTGATAATTCTTCCATATCCATTTTCTTTCATTCCAGAAACAACTGCTTGAACTAATAAATGGTTGCAAAGTAAATGTTGCGAAAAAGTATTCGTAAATTCTGAAAGATCGGCATTAAGTATAGGTCCTCCTTTTGGTCCACCGGTATTATTTAAAAGAATATGATACTTCCTAGAGGAATTATTTGATAGCGCTTCTTTTAATGAATTTGGATCATTAAAATCAGCTTTCATATAATTGTGGTTTTGACCTTGATTAGTTGGTAATTCAAAGAGTACTTTCTTTAGTTTATCTTCATTGCGAGCAATCAATGTTATGTTTGCGCCAAGATCAGCTAATTCCATTGCAGTTGCTTTTCCAATACCAGCTGTGCTTCCACAGATTAATGCATTTTTGTTTTTTAAATTAAGATTCATATATTTATTTCAATAATTAATTATCATATTTAATGCAAATATTTTTAGATTCTGTAAAAAATTTTAAAGCTTCAAAGCCCCCTTCGCGACCTACACCACTGTTTTTAACTCCGCCAAAAGGAGTTCTTAAATCTCTATTAAGCCAAGTGTTTACCCAAACAATTCCAGATTCTATTTGTTTTGACATTCTCATAGTTCTATCCAAATTACTAGTCCACAAGGTAGCCGAAAGCCCGTACTTGACATTATTTGCCATTTCTAAAACTTCTTTTTCAGTATCAAAAGACATGATAGTTACCATGGGACCAAAAATTTCTTCTTGATTTACACGACAATTATTATCTGTAACCTCTATAATAGTAGGCTCAAGATAATATCCATTTTCAGATCCCTTAACTATCACCTTATTACCACCATATAAAACTTTTCCATTTTCTTCTTTAGCTAAATCAATATAAGACATTACTTTATCAAGATGAGGTTTTGATACCAAAGCACCAATTTGAGTAGAAGAATCAAATGGATTCCCTATTTTTAATTGTTTAACTCTGGAAATGAAATCATTTTTAAATTTTGAATAGATTGATTTTTCTACAAAAATTCTACTTCCACATAAGCAAATTTGTCCCTGATTTGCAAAAGATGATTTTACAGTAATTGAAAGCATTTTTTCATAGTTACAATCTGCAAAAATGATGTTTGGGTTTTTACCACCTAGTTCTAATGATAATTTTTTAAACATAGGTGCTGCTGTTCTCGCAATTGATTCACCAGTTTTAGTTCCACCTGTAAATGAAATTGCTTTAATGTTTGGATGTTCAACAATAGCTTGACCTACAGAAGGGCCAGTTCCATTAATAATATTTAAAACCCCATTTGGTAATCCAGCTTGAGTACAAATTTTTCCTAATAAAAATGCCGTCATAGGAGTAACTTCACTGGGTTTTGCAACAACAGTATTCCCTGCGGCAATGGCCGGAGCAATTTTCCAAGTAAATAAGTACAATGGTAAATTCCAAGGGGAAATACATCCTACAACTCCAATAGCTTGTCTTAAAGTAAAGTTCATGGTATCTAATCCAACACTTTCATGTGCTTCACTAGCAAATTGTGTAATGGCATGTGCGAAAAATCTAAAATTACTAGATGCTCTTGGAATATCAACAGTTTTTGCTAAGCTCAATGGTTTTCCATTGTCTAATGATTCTGCTTCTGCAAGCATATCTAAATTATCGTCAATTAGATTCGCTATTTTTAAAAGAATAGCACTGCGCTCATCGATAGTTGTGTTAGACCACGAAGGAAATGCTTTTTTTGCAGCTTGATATGCCTTATCTACATCTATTGAAGAGGAAGATGCAATTTTTGAATATACCGCTCCTTTTGAAGGATTATAATTATCTAACCAATCTTGTGTGAATGGTTCACAATATGATCCGTCAATATAGTTTAGTATTTTTTTCATACCCATAAATATTATAAAGGTTTATATGCCATCACTTTAATTTCTATCACTAAATCTGGATGTGGTAATTGATGAACAGCTACAGTTGTTCTTGTTGGTCCCGTTTCTTTATCAAAAAATTTTGCATAGGCTTTATTATATCCAGCAAAATCATTCATATTTACCAAAAAAGTAGATACATCTACGATGTCTTTTAATGAAGCTCCAACTTTTTTTAAATTATTATTAATATTGTTAAGCACTTCGCATGTTTGGGCTTCAATGTTTAAATGTTTAGTTCCCATTTCATCAATGATATCGACTCCTGCTATGGTGTTGTCTGGTCTACGTGAACTAGTTCCTGAAACCAATATAAAATCACCTGCTCTTTTAACATGTGGATAGGCTCCTCTTGGAGTAACTTTTTTTTCTAATTCTTTATTTTTCATGGATTATAATTTTTTTGCTGCATCATCATCTTGTAAAATATTTTTTGTCTCATTTAATACCAAACTAAGTTTTTCTTCTAAACTCACAGAATCTGTTAATTTGCCACCGTCTAATAATTTTAAAATTGCTTTATCTTGTGCTCTTCCTCTTTTCATAGCCTCAGAATAAGGAATGTCTGCATTAAAAGTTACTAAGGAATATTTCGAATTGTATTTGCCTGGATAATGATCTTCAAAAGCTACTTCTAATTTTCTTTTTTTCTGAAATAAAGGGTTTGCGGTATGCTCTTTCATTTCATAAAAATTATCAATAGCAAGATCTGCAATGGCATCGGCATCTACTTTTCTTTCTTTTTGAAATTCAGAAAAAGTTTTTCCCCAATCTCCTTCATACTTTTCAATAAATTTATCTAAAACAACAACATCTTCAAAAGAAGCATTCATTCCTTGACCATAAAAAGGTACAATTGCGTGAGCAGAATCTCCAATAAGTAGTGTTTTTCCATAAGTATTCCAAGGATGACATTTTACAGTACCTAATCGACCTGTTGGGTTTTCAAAAAATTCCTCTGTTAAATTAGGCATTAATGCTTTTGCATCGGGATATTCTCTTTCAAAATAGTTAGAAACTTTTTCTGGAGTATTTAAATTTTCAAAATTATCTTTTCCAGTTTCATGAGCTAAAAATAGGGTAACCGTAAAACTACCGTCAAGATTAGGTAATGATATCAACATATTTTCCCCTCTAGGCCAAATGTGTAGTGCATTTTGTTCTGATCTGAAGTCACCGTTTTCTGTTGCTGGTATTGTTAACTCTTTATAACTATGGCTCAACCAATCAATCGAAAAACTTAATCTAAGATCTTTATTCACAAACATATTGTTTCTAACTACAGAGCCTGCTCCATCAGTGCCAAAAATAAGATCAGCATTGTAGGTAATTTTTTCTTTAGTATCATAATCTTCAAAAACTGCCATCGTGTTTTTAAAATCTATAGACTCACAACTTTTATTAAAATGCAATTGTACATTTGGTAATTTTTCTGCAGTATCAAGTAATAACATATTTAATCCAGGACGCGATATAGAATTAATATATTTATCTTCTTTACCACTATAAAGACTCATAAATTTATGACCGCTAATATCATGAATCATCCTACCAATCATAGGTATGCATAGTTTTTCTATTTCATCTTGCAGACCTACCATTCTCATTGCTTTCACTCCACGATCAGAAAGAGATAAATTTATAGAGCGTCCTGCATCTTGACCTACCATTCTTAAATCTGGGCGTTTTTCTACTAAGGTTACATCATAGCCTCTTTGGCCTAAACGTAATGCGAGTAGACTGCCACATAATCCTGCTCCAATAATTAAAACTTGTTCTTTTTTAGTTTTCATGGATCTATATTTATTGTTTTTTCAAAGGTCAATTGCTGCTCGTTATTAGTCATCTACTTATTTTTTTATTTTATTATTAGTTTTAACAAATCTTCGGTTTCTTTGGGTGAAAAAAAATTAATTTACTAGTCTTATTAATTTAACACTTTTTTTAATCGTTGAACAAATTCAAATACATCTTGATAGCTATTATAAAGTGGTGCAGGTGCTACTCTTATAACATCGGGTTCTCTCCAATCACTTATCACACCATTCTTTGTTAGTTGCGTATGTAAATTTTTATTGGCACTCTTCACCTGAATTGATAATTGACAGCCTCTTTCTTCTGGATTTTCAGGAGTGATGATATTTATTCTGTCGTCATTTAATTCGTTAATTAAAAACTCTAAAAAACCAGTAAGTGATTTAGATTTTTTGATGATGTTCTTAAAACCTGCAGCTTCAAATAAATCTAAAGAAGCTCTAATTGCAGCCATTGATAGTATGGCAGGATTGCTTAATTGCCATCCTTCAGCACCAGGTATCGCGTCAAATTCATGGCGCATATTAAAACGAGTTTGTTTATTGTGTCCCCACCAGCCTGCGAATCGATTTAAATCGGTATTATTAGCATGACGTTCGTGAACAAAACAACCACCTAAACTCCCTGGACCACTATTTAAATATTTATAAGTACACCACACTGCAAAATCTGCTCCAGTTTCATGTAAATTAGGTTGGATGTTTCCAACACCGTGAGCTAAATCAAAACCTACTAGGCTATTGTGTTTATGTCCTAATTCAGTAATTTTTTTTAATGGATATAATTGACCTGAGTAATAATTAGTGCTTCCAATCATTAATAATGCAATTTCATCACCTTGGTCTTCCATTATTTTTTCTAAATCCTCTAATCGACATAAATTTTCGCCCTCACGGGGTTTCCATAAAATTAATCCATCATTTGCATCATAGCCATGAAATTTTAACTGGCTTTCCATCGCATATTTATCGGATGGAAAAGCATCACTTTCAACAACTATTTTGTACTTACTTTTTGTTGGTTGATAAAAAGAAACCATCATTAAATGAAGGTTGGTAGTAAGGCTATTCATGATCACAATTTCACTTGGCTTCGCACCCACTATTTTTGCCATAGAATTTGTTAAAAATTCATGATAAGGCAACCACGGGTTTTTAGCATCTGTATGTCCTTCAACTCCAAATTTAGCCCAATCATTAAGCTCTTGTTGTAAATAATTCGATGTTTTTTTTGGTTGTAAACCTAAAGAGTTTCCACAAAGGTACACCAATTCTATACCCTCATTATTTGTTGGGATTAAAAATTCTTTTCGGTAGTTTTTTAATGGATCGGCTTGATCTTTTTGGATAGCGAAAGCTAAATTATTTTCATACATTTAATTGGTTGTTTTGAACTCAAACAAAAATAAGGATTATTAAATTAATTAATTCTCAATTAATAATAAATTGATTTTTTTAATATAATACTAATTTATAATTTATATTTAGGTAAAATTTTTAATAAGAATGAAAAAAATAGTTTTGATTTTATTATTTTTTGTTTCTTCCTTATGTGAATCCCAAAATCGTTCTATTGCAAGAGAATGGAACGAACAAGGATTTTATATTATATACTTAGTTGATGATTTTAATAATGAAGTTGCTATTTATAAGATGTTAAAAGATTAATTATATGGATATTAAAAAAGCATTTGAGATAAATCGTGAAACTTGGAATAATAAGGTAGCGGTTCATGCAAAAAGTGATTTTTACAACTTAAAAGAATTTAAAAATGGTAAGTCTTCACTTAATAATTACGAGATAGCTGCTTTAGGAGATGTTGCAAATAAGTCGATACTTCACTTACAATGCCATTTTGGTCAAGATACTTTAAGTTGGGCTAGGATGGGAGCAGACTGTACAGGGATTGACTTGTCAGAGGAAGGAATAAAATTAGCTAAAGAATTAAATAAAGAGTTAGGTATGAACACCAATTTTATTTGCTGTAATGTTTTAGATGTATCAAAGCACCTCAACACCAAATTTGATATTGTTTTTACAAGTTATGGAACGATAGGATGGTTGCCTGATCTAAAACCTTGGGCACAAATGATATCTGAAAGATTAAAAAAAGGTGGTATTTTTTATATAGTAGATTTTCATCCAATTGTTTGGATGTTCGATTATACCAGCAACCCTCCAAAATTGGCTTACGGTTACCATCAAAAAGAATATATTTATGAAGAATATGAAGGAACTTATGCAGATGAAAAATCAAAAATGATTAGTAAGGAATATGCTTGGAATCATAGTTTGGGTGAAATTATTACATCACTTACAAATGCTGGATTAACTATTGATTATTTAAATGAATATGATGCTTCTCCTTATAATATTTTCCCTGAATTAAAAATTAATAATGATGGAATGTATGAGCTTTCAAATAAATTATATCCTTTATTATTTGAATTAAAAGCAACAAAAATTTAATTAATGCTTTGAATTTTCTTTAAGTAATTCTGGAAACTTTTTTTGAAACCTCTTTAATCTAGGGATAGATACATTTTTAATATATGAATTATCTGGATGTAATCTTTCATAATTTTGATGGTATTCTTCACCTTTCCAAAATTTCTGAAAAGGCATCACTTCAGCAGCAACAATTCTGTTTTTGTCTTCTTGATATAAAGCTTCTATTTGATCATTAATAATTTTCTTTTCTTCCTCATTTTGATAAAAAATAATAGAACGATATTGAGAACCTCTGTCATTTCCTTGACCATTTAATTGAGAAATGTTTTGTGACCCAAAATAAATAGTGACCAATTGTTTAAAACTGATAATTTCAGCGTTATAAATAATTTCTACAGCTTCTGCATGACCCGTTTTACCTGTGTTACTTTTCTTATATGTTGGATTTTCAGTATGGCCTCCGCTATATCCAGAAATAGATTCTTCTACTCCTTTTACACTTTCATAAATAGCTTCCACACACCAAAAACAACCACTTGCAAAATAGGCGCTTTTAAAACCATCTTTACGCTCTACTTGAACAGGTTCTAATGTTTTTTGATTTTCAGAATGGGCATTATTTTTATTAGGATTTTGACAGGTTACTTGTAAAATAACTAATAAAACTAAAATAGAAATTGTAAGTGACTTTTTCATAGTTTTTTTTTTAGATCGTAATAATCAAAAATACTTTTCTTTTTACAATAAAAAAAGCCTTCAAATTTTTTGAAGGCTTTTTTTATTTATATTTAAAATTGGATTAAAGCTTATTAAACATTTTTTCCATTTTCGCTTCTTCTTCCGTTGCTAGGTCGATGTCTACTAATATTCTTCCACTATGCTCATCTGTAATAATTTTTTTACGACCTGCAATTTCCATTTGTATTTGTGGTGGAATAGTAAAGAATGACCCTCCAGATGCTCCACGGTCAATAGCAACAATTGCCAAACCATTTTTAACATTACTACGAATTCTCTTGTAAGCTTTAATTAAACGTTCTTCGATTTTTTTCTCATAATCAGCAGATTTTTTGATTAATGCTTTTTCTTCTTTTTCAGTTTCAGCTAAAATTTCATCTAATTCTCCTTGTTTGTGAGTTAAATGATCTTGACGTTTTTTAAGACGCTCACCAGTTTCCTCAACTACTACTTTCTTTTGTTCGATCTGTGCTTTGAATTCTCTAATATGCTTTTCGTTTAATTCAATTTCTAATGTTTGAAATTCAACTTCTTTACTTAAAGAATCGTATTCACGATTGTTACGAACATTATCTTGTTGTTTTGTGTATTTTTTGATAAGCTCCTTAGATTCTTCAATCTGATTTTTCTTATCTGAAACACTATTCATTACAACATCAACCCCATCATTTAATTTTTCAAGTCGAGTATTCATACCTGCTAATTCATCTTCAAGGTCTTCAACTTCTAAAGGAAGTTCTCCACGGATGTCGCGAATTTTATCAATTCTAGAATCGATAAGTTGTAAATCAAATAAAGCTCTTAACTTCTCTTCTACAGTGATTTCGGTTTTCTTTGCCATGTTTTAAATATAGGTAATTGGGTTGGTATTTTTTTGCGATAAAACGATTGCAAAAGTACTAATTTTTTTGTTAAGGAAAGCAACTAATAGCTCTTTTGTGAATTGCTCACTTTCATAATGACCAATATCTGCTAAAAGGATGTTGTTTTCTGCTTTAAAAAAATCATGGTATTTGCAATCTGCTGTAACAAAAGCATCTGCTCCAGAACTTATTGCAGCTTCGATAGCATAGCTTCCGCTACCTCCTAATACAGCAACTTTATGGATGGATTTGTTCATTAATTTAGAATGGCGAATACAATAGGTGTTCATATTTTTTTTAAGATAATTTAAAAATTCAATTCCTGTCATTGGATTTTCTAATTCTCCTGTCATTCCCATTCCGATATGTTGATTTGTGTTTTCTAAAGTTATTATTTCATAAGCAACTTCTTCATAAGGATGAAAATTGAAAAGTGCTCTTAAAACGGAAGCTTCTTTGTGTTTTTGTATGGTAATATTTATCTGTACTTCTTTTTCAAAATGTAATTCGCCTTTAATCCCTTTAACGGGATTTGAATTTTCGTTTCCACGATACGTTCCGTTTCCATTTGAAGAAAAACTACAATTGCTGTAATTTCCAATAGAACCAGCTCCAGCTTTAAATAATTGTTCAAGAAGTTTTTCAGCACTATCTGAAGGAACATAAGTAGTAAGTTTTTTTATAGTTTCATTTTTAGGAATTAATATGTTTCGATTTGTTAATTTTAATTTTTCACAAATCATTGCATTTACTCCATTCCAAGAATTATCTAGGGCAGTATGCATCGAAAAAATAGCAATATTGTTTTTAATTGCCTTCATAACTACTCTTTCAATATAATTTTTACCTGTCAACTTTTTTAATCCTGAAAAAATAATAGGATGGAAGCTTACTATTAAATTACAGCCATTTTTAACAGCTTCATCAACTATGCTTTCAAGTGTGTCTAATGTTACTAATATTCCTTTAACTTCAGTATTATAGTCTCCTACAAGCAAACCTGTATTGTCAAAGTCTTCAGAGTAGGATAATGGCGATAATTCTTCTAATATGGAGATGACTTCATTAATTTTCATAGGTCTATGTTTAGATTTTTTTATACTCATCAATTTAAAGCTGAATACAAGCATTCTTTTCGCTGTCAATCATCTTTCTTTTATGTTGAATATTTTATCATGTTCGTTTTATAAAATATAATTTAAGGTAAATATAATGCATTCCTATTTTGAAATAAAAATTTGTGAAACTCATTTTAAAGGGAAGTTGTATTTTTGTGATATGAACAGACTACGAAAACTACTTTTGCCCTTTTCTATAGTGTATGGAAGTATTTTAGCTTTACGTAATTTATTTTACGATAAGGGATGGTTTAAAAGTAAATCATATGCTACGCCAATCATATGTATAGGTAATCTTTCTGTTGGAGGAACAGGAAAATCTCCAATGATTGAATACCTTATTAGTTTTCTAAAAGAAGATTATAAAGTAGCAGTTTTAAGTCGTGGATATAAAAGAAAGACCAATGGCTTTAGAGAAGTAAAAATTAATAGTAAGGCTGAAGATGTTGGGGATGAGCCATTACAATTTAAACAAAAATTTCCTGAAATAATGGTTGTAGTATGTGCAAATAGACAAGAAGGAATTGAGAAAATAAGAATTAAAGCAGATGTTATTTTATTAGATGATGCTTTTCAGCACCGAAAAGTTAGCGCTTCTACAAATGTCTTGTTAACCACTTTTAATGATTTATATGTTCATGATATGATCTTGCCAGCAGGAAACCTAAGGGAGTCTATAAGAGGAGCTAAACGTGCAGATTTAGTGATGGTAACTAAATGTCCTGAAAAGCATTCGTATGCTAAACTTCAGGAAATTCAATATATATTAAATTTAAGATCTGAACAAAAAATCTATTTTTCAAAAATTAGTTATGATGAATCTATCTATGGTATATCTGAAACGTTGCCATTAAATTATCTTTTAGATAAGAATTTTTCTTTAGTTACTGGAATAGCTAATCCAAAACCTCTTGTTGAATTTTTAAAACAAAATCAGTTTAATTTTGAACATAAAAAATTTCCAGATCATCATTATTTCTCTAATTCTGAAATTAAAAATTTAAAAGAAAAAGAGATTATTTTGACTACTGAAAAAGATTTTGTTAGGTTACAACCTAGATTAAATAAATTTGCTATTTATTATCTTCCTATTAAAATTGCTATTTTAAAATCACAAGAGAATTTCTTTAAAGAATATATTATAAACGAAATTGAAAATTTCAGTACTAAGAATTAACTATTTAGAGCTTAGCTTGCTTTAAGGGTATAGGATATTTTCTCAAAGAAGTCTTCAGGTTTAAAAGGTTTTGGGATAATTTCATTAAAGCCTGCTTTGTAAAATTCGTCTAAATTTTCATCAATGGTAACTGCTGTCAAAGCTATAATTGGCAATTTTTTATCAAATTCACGTATTAGTTGAGTGGTTTCAATACCACTAATCCCTGGCATATGTATATCCATTAAAATAAGTTTAAAATCATTTTCTTTAACCATTTTAATAGCGTCCAATCCGTTATCTGCTACTTTACAAATTATCTTGTGCTTTTCTAGTATTTTTTTGGTAATCATTTGATTGATTTTGTTGTCTTCAACCACTAAAATAGAAACCTTTTCCAAAGATTTATAATCAATATTATAGGCTTTATTACCTAAATCAGTGTCTCCAAAAGTATCTTCTGAGATGTTAAACGAAATATCAAACCAAAATTTAGAACCTTGTCCAAGAACACTTTCTAAATAAACCTTACTATTCATCAATTCTAGTAAGTTTTTTACAATAGAAAGTCCCAAACCAGAACCTCCAAATTTCCTATTAATCTGAAGTGATCCTTGATTAAAGGTCTCAAAAATACTTTTCTGTTTTTGCATGGATATTCCTACTCCAGTATCTTCAATTTCAACATGAAGATTTACTTTATCTTTAACACTACTCAGCTTATTGATGCGAATAGTTACTTCTCCATTTTGTGTGAATTTTACGGAGTTACCGATCAAGTTGATAAGTACTTGAGAAAGTTTAAGTGGATCACCAATCAATTTTTCAGGGATGCTTTCATCGTATTCAAGAGTCAAACTATTTTTTCTGTCCTCTGCAGTTTTTTTAAGTGTAATTAACACATCATTGATTCGTTTTTTAAGGCTAAAAGTTGTTTTTTCAATTTCTACTTTATTGGCTTCTAATTTGTTTAAATCTAATATGTTATTGATAAGGGATAATAGGTATTCACCAGAGAATTTAAGAGAATTTAAATGTTCTTTTTGGTTGGGTTTTGGATCTTCTTCTAATAATAAATGTGTTAAACCTGTAACTGCATAAAGTGGGGTTCTTAGCTCATGTGTAATGGTCGATAAAAATTCAGCTTTGGCCAAAGAAGCTCTTTCTGCTTTCTCTTTTGCTATCGTAAGTTCAACGTTTTTATCTTTTAATAAGTCATTAGCTTTGGCTCTTAAATTATTGTTTTTAAATAATGATAATGCCAATAAAGAAAGTATAATAATAAGGGCAATACTTAATCCAGTAGTCATTTTACTAAAATATATTGACTTCTGGTTTTTGTTAATTTCTTTTTGCTGAGATGCTATAATTTCATCTTTATCACCAATGTTTGAATCATAGCCAGAACTTTTAGAAATGGCTTGAATATAAAGGGCATAAAGTAATTCTTTCTCTTGTAAATATGTATCCAATAAGGTGGAGGCTTCTTGAGGCTTATTTTCTCTAGAAGCTATTTGAGATTCAACTCGGTAGCCTTCTATTTTTAAATTTGAAAATGAATTCTTAGTCACCAATAAATTGTAATTATTAAAAGCTGCTTTTGCTGATAAAAGATTATTGGCATTGTTTAAGTTGTTTAATTTAAGAAATGCAAAAGCTTCGTATAAATATAATTCAGCTTGTTTGTATTTTAAATTATTAGATTTTAATAGTGGTAAAGCTGCTTCAAGATAGTTGATAGCTACGCTTGGATTGTTTTTTTCTAATTCAAGAAGACCAAAGTAATAGATAGTTATTGCTTGATTTTTTTCATTATTTAGTGATGTGAAAATTATATCTGCATCTTTTAAGTATGTTTCTGCTTTTTTGTAATCTTTTAATTTAGTTAATACCAATCCATAGAGATTATAAGCCTGACCGAGTTTTAATTGATTGTCTTCTTTTTTTAAAAATATTATTGCATTTAAAACTTCAGCTGCCGCTTTTTTATAATTATGAATTTGGTATTGTAGTTTGGCGAAATTTAAATAGACATCTGATTTAAGAATATTGTCATCAGAATTGATTACTAATTGAAGTGCTTCGTTTAAATGAATGATAGCTGATTCAAAGTCTTGATCTAAAATAGCATTATTAGCTATTGTTTGATAGTTATAAAATTGAGATAGGGTATCCTGCTTCACTTCTTGTGCATTAGAATGATGCAGTATAAAGAAGCAAATAATTGTAAAAATTAACTTTATTTGAATTTTAAAAAAAAAGATATCCCTGTCCCTGTTTTAAAAATAATGTCACTGTTTAAGGGATAAATATACTCATTTATTAGGCACTAAGTGAATTAAATCTATTATTCTCGATGAATATCCTACCTCATTATCATACCAACCAATAATCTTAATCATTTTACCAATAGCTGAAGTCATACCAGCATCAAAAATACAAGAATGATTGTTTCCTTTTATATCTATCGATACTATGGGGTCCTCGGTATATTGAAGTATGTTTTTAAAATGTGTTTCTGAGGCATTTTTAAAAGCATTATTTATTTCAGTAATACTAACTTCTTTTTTAGCATTTATGGTAATATCGGTTAAGGAACCATTCGGAACCGGTACTCTAATTCCGCATCCTCCTATTACATTTTCAAGTTCAGGAAAGATTTTTGTCAAAGCTTTTGCAGCGCCTGTAGTAGTGGGTACAATAGATTGACTTGCTGCTCGTGCTCTTCTTAGATCTCGATGAGGCTGATCGTGTAAACTTTGATCTGTTGTGTAAGAATGTACGGTAGTGATATATGCTTGCTCTATGCCACATAAGTCATTTATGATCTGAAGCATTGGAGCTGCATTATTGGTTGTACAAGAAGCATTTGATATAATAATATCTTCAGAATTTATGATGGAATCATTTACGCCAACGACAATCGTTTTTATAGATTCATCCTCAGGTGGAACTGAAAGAATAACTTTCTTTGCGCCATTAGTAATATGATGTTGTAATTGCTTTCTAGTTTTATATTTTCCAGAACATTCGATGACAAAATCTAATTTGCCCCAATCTATTTTTTTTATGTTTTTTTCTGAAGAAAAACGAATGGTTTGATTCGCAATTGAAATACCGTTATTCGTGGCTTTGACTTCTTCTTTTAAAACACCATGAATGCTATCATATTTTAATAAATGACATAGTGTTTGTGCATCTGAAATATCATTAATGATGTTGATATTTATTGTTGGATGGTTTATTAATAATCTAAAAAGAGTTCTTCCTATTCTTCCAAAACCATTGATTCCTATTTGAATAGTTTTCTCCATTAATGTAAAATTAAGTAAGGTGTTTTTGAGCTTTGTACGATGAACGCACCAAAGCTCCACTTTCTACATGACGGAATCCTAACTCTAATCCAATAGTTTCGTATTTTTTAAATTGTTCAGGAGTAATAAATTCTTTTACAGACAAATGTTTTTTGGACGGTTGTAAATATTGTCCAATTGTAATAATATCAAGATTTACCTTGCTTAAGTCTCTTATTGTTTGAATAACTTCTTCTTCAGTTTCACCAAGTCCAAGCATAATTCCACTTTTAGTTCTTTTTGCTCCTTGTTTTTTTAAGTAATTTAAAACCTCTAGGCTTCTTTCGTATTTTGCTTGAATTCTTACCTCTCTAGAAAGACGCTTAACAGTTTCCATGTTATGAGAAATAACTTCTGGATGTACTGCTAATATGCGATCAATATTAGTAGTATTGCCTTGAAAGTCTGGAATTAAGGTTTCCAAGGTTATGTTTGGGTTCATGCGTCTAATAGATTTTACAGTTTCCGCCCAGAGTATAGATCCCATATCCTTTAAGTCATCTCGATCTACTGAAGTTATTACCGCATGTTTAATGTTCATGAGCTTAATAGATCTTGCTACTTTTTCTGGTTCATCCCAGTCTATTGTTTCTGGTCTGCCAGTTTTAACGCCACAAAAGCCGCAAGAACGGGTGCAAATATTACCCAAAATCATAAAAGTAGCAGTACCTTCAGTCCAACATTCGCCCATATTTGGACAACTGCCAGATGTGCAAATGGTATTTAGATTGTATTTGTCAACCAGTCCTCTTAAATCGGTGTATTTTTTACCGGTTGGAAGCTTTACTCTAAGCCATTTTGGCTTCGGTGTGAATTGTTTTTTTTCTGTAGTTTCTATTCTCATAATTAAGCGCAAAGATAAGAAGTTTCATGATATTATTCTCATAAAGCTCAAAGAAGTCCAAACCCAAAATCTACTTCAGCTCTGGTAGATTTTAATAGATGAGAGACGCCTATAATTGATCCAAGAAATAGAAAACAGCGCTAATTTTTTGCAGTAAAATTTCAATTGGAGTGATTTTCTTTAATGATTTCTGCTAATAATTTTCTCGCTCTTAGTAACCTTACTTTTACATTATTAAGAGGTTCGTTAAGTTTTTTAGAAATTTCTAAATAACTCATTTCTTGAAAATAACGTAGATTGATAACATCCTGATAATGTGGTTTTAATAATTTTATAAAATTTAATAATTCTGCTAAATTTTGTTTAGTAATTAGCTTATCTTCAGGTGTTGGAGAGTCATCTGGGATTCTTTTCACTTGTTCATCTGAAGTAGTTGAAGATTGAGAATGTATAGAAGCATTTTTTTTTCTTGTTTTATCGATCTGAATATTTTTAGAAATAGTAATTAACCAAGTGCCAAACTCAAACTCATCCTTAAAAGTATGTATTTTATCAAACGCTTTGGAAAAACTTTCAATTGTTATATCTTCTGCTTCATATTCGTTTTGTACTCTTTTTAATTGAAAGCCATAAACATCATTCCAATAATGATCTAGCAAAAAATTAAAAGCTATTTGTGAGCCTTCTTTTGCTTTTTGAATCTGAATTATAATGTCTTTTTTTGATATTTCCACTAAGCTGTTTTTTATGAGCTATTTGAAATAAATGTAGTGAATTGAAAGATAATCAAAATTATTCCTAAAATCGCAACAATTAAAATTACTACAAGTGCAAACAGGTAAAGTAACACCATAGTTACAAAAGCCTATTTATGAGGTTCTTCAGAACAATTTTCAAATTGTTCAGGTGTTTTTCCACAAAAACCACAAGATTCACCTTCTTTATTTAAAAAAGGACTTTGACTTGCGCAAGTACCACCAAATTCACCATCTTTTTGAGCCCATATCTTTATAGCGATTCCTGCAAAAGCAAGAAGTAGTAATACAATAGTTATTACATAAATTCCCATAGTAAATAATTGAAATACAAAAATACAATCTTTATTGCTTTTTTAATATTGATTTTAGCAGTTTTTGCTCTCTTTAATGATGTTTTATAGAATTGTAAAAGATAAATTATCTTCTTTGTTTAGCGATAGATGACTAGTATTAACTATCAACTAGATAATATTAACTTCAGGTTTAATAAAGATTCCAAATTCTTCTTTCACTTTGGCTTGTATTTTTTTAGAGAGAGAAACTATTTCTTTTCCAGTTGTATTTCCGTAGTTAACTAATACTAATGCTTGTTTTTTATGCACACCAGCATCACCAATTCGCTTTCCTTTAAACCCGGATTGTTCGATTAGCCAGCCAGCTGGAATTTTATATTCTGAATTTGATATTTTGTAATACGGAGCTTCTGGATAGTTTCTGTGAAATTTTTTAAATTCAAGATCATTAATAATTGGATTTTTAAAAAAACTTCCGCTATTTCCTAATTTTTTTGGATCTGGTAATTTGGACTTCCTAATTTTTATAACTACTTCAGATATTTCTTTTAAGGTTGGATTTTCTATTTGAAGATTATTTAATTCCTCTTTAATAGCTCCATACCCAATATTTTTATTATGATTGGTCTTTGTTAAATTAAAAACTACACTTGTTATGATAAATTCACCTTTTTCTTCATTTTTAAATATAGAACTTCGATAACCAAATTTACATGCTTCTCTAGTGAATTCTTTTTCAGAATGGTTGTTTAAAGAAATGGCATTACAACTATTAAAAATGTCTTCCAATTCAACTCCATAGGCTCCAATATTTTGAATAGGTGCTGTGCCAACATTGCCTGGAATTAGCGATAAATTCTCAACACCTCCATAATTATGGTCGATACAATATTCGACAAACTCTTGCCAGTTTTCACCCGCCATAACTTTAAGAGATATGGTATTCTTATTTTCAGATATAATTTCAATTCCTTTAATATTTATGTGAATAACTAAAGCATCAATATCTTGAGTTAAAAGCAGATTACTACCTCCTCCTAAAATAAATATTTCGGAATGAATTTTAGATTTTAATATTTTTTTTAAGTCACTAATTGATTGAATAGAAGCAAAATATCGCGCAGTACAATCAATTGCAAAAGTGTTGTATGTTTTTAAAGATTTATGTTCTTCAATATGCATTAATCTTGGTATTTTTTTAAGGCTTCTTTTAAAATTTCCACTGCATTTATTAAGCTTTCTTTTTTAAGTACATATGCAATTCTAATTTGATTTAATCCAGTATTTTTAGAAGAATAAAATCCTGCAGCAGGTGCCACCATTATTGTTCTTCCATTATAATCAAACTCTTCCAATAACCATTGTGAAAAATTGTCGCTATTTTTTACAGGTAATTCTACAATGCAATAAAATGCCCCCTTGGGAACTCCAACTTTTACACCAGGAATTTCTTTTAATTTATTAATCAATGTATCTCTTCGATCTTTATACTCTAAAATTACCTCATCAAAATAACTTTGTGGTGTTTCTAGAGCTGCTTCACTGGCAATTTGTGCAAAAGTGGGCGGGCTTAATCTTGCCTGAGCAAATTTTAAAGCAGTTGAAATAACTTCTTTATTTTTTGAAACTAAACATCCTATACGAGCACCACACATACTATATCGTTTAGATACAGAGTCTATAATAATTCCGTTATCTGCAAGACTTTCTTCTTGTAAAATTGAATAATGAGCTTCTCCATCATAAGTGAATTCACGATATACTTCATCTGCGACTAAAAATAAATTATGTTTTAATACGATAGAAGCCAGTTTTTTTATTTCTTCTTTTGAGTATAAATAACCAGTTGGATTACCAGGGTTACAAATTATAATTGCTTTAGTCTTTGGACTAATTAATTTTTCGAATTCTGAAATAGGAGGTAATGCAAAATTATCTTCAATTTTTGAAATTACCGGCACAATATTTACTCCAGATGCAGTGGCAAATCCATTATAATTTGCATAAAAAGGCTCAGGAATTATGATTTCATCATCTTGATCACAAATGGTTCCCATGGCAAATAATAATGCTTCACTTCCTCCAGTGGTTACAATAATATCGTTGCCAGCTACTGGAATATTATTTCGATTGTAGTATGCAGCAATTTTTTCACGATATTCCTCTGAGCCCTCTGATCGGCTATAAGCTAATGTTTCAAGTTGATGATTGGCTACAGCATCCAAGGCAACTTTTGGCGACTTAATATCGGGCTGACCAATATTTAAATAATATATTTCTTTGCCGGATTTAGCTGCTTTTTCAGCATATGGGACCAATTTTCTAATTGGTGATTCTGGCATTTTTAATCCTTTAGAAGATATTGATGGCATCGTTTTGTATTTAAAAGCAAAGTTGCAAAATAATTCTTAAATTTTAGTTCTATTAAAGAGTCTTTTGATAAAATTACTTATATTAACAATATTAAAACATCTTTTAAAATAAATCGCCAAATCATTCTATTAAGTATTCTTTTATGTGTTATCACTAAGGGAATTGCTCAAAGTGGTTTTTTTTTTTCTGAAGACAAAAAAAAAGATAAAATATCATTCAAATTAATTAATAATTTGGTGGTTATACCTGTTGAAGTTAACGGAACAAAACTTACTTTTTTATTAGATACCGGGGTAAGCTCAACCATAATGTTTAGTTTGTCTGAGATTGATTCTTTAGCACTTAACGATTCAAAACTTATTCGTTTAAGAGGATTAGGCGAAGGAGGTAGTATTCCAGCTTTGAAAAGTAGTCTTAATAAAATAAAGATTGGTAAGGTTACAGATGTTAACCATACAATATTTGTTGTTTTTGATAAATCACTTAGTCTTTCCAAACGAATGGGAATACCAATTCATGGAATCATAGGTCACGATTTTTTTAAAAATTTAGTAGTCAAAACAAACTATAATACAAGGAAAATATTTTTGTATGCACCAGAAAACTACATCGAAAAAGAATGTAAAAAATGTGAAGTTTTTGATTTAACTTTTCACAATAAAAAGCCATATTTAAATGTTACGAATATCTATGGAAATGAGAGTGATGTTTTTACGTTACTTATAGATTCTGGATCTAGTGATGCCATTTGGTTATTTGATAACGCTATTCTTGAAATAAATCTTAATAATAAATGGTTTGATGACTTTCTTGGTCAAGGTTTGAGTGGAGATATTTTTGGTAAACGATCCAAAATTCCTAAAATGAGTATTGGTAATTTTGAAATGACCAATATAAAAGCTGTCTCTTATACACATCTCCGAGCCCACGAGACGTAGAGGAATCTC
>OJHY01000072.1_pt1 | contig 32794 bp, 19 predicted proteins | sample 1595301 | NCBI WGS metagenome assembly OJHY01 (sample SAMN05416880, study PRJEB24817) | seawater metagenome | isolation source: Sea water | place: Canada:Atlantic | collected 2013-11 | reverse complement strand
CTACACGTAAGGAGTCGTCGGCAGCGTCAGATGTGTATAAGAGACAGGTTTAAAGGTAATTAATTTTTATGGATTGTATTAATTGTATCAGAAAATCAGTTTATCACAAAATAGCATCATTTAATTAATTATTTTTTTTAAAAAATGAATATTGTTATACAAATTGTACTTTCCTTCAATTTTCAAATTAAAATCACTGATACTATCTTTATTCCAAATATCTATTCTTGGAATTTGAAAGGGGTCTGTATTTTTAGAAATAGTTCCAAATTGAGTTGTGAAAGCATGATTAAAATCATTAATGGAGTGATAGGTTAATGCAAAACTATCTAAAGATTTGAAGGGATAAAATTTACTTATTGCTGAATAAATTTCTTTTTTCATACTTATTTTTTATTTTGCTTAAAGGTAATTAGTTTTCTTTTATGAAATAGGATTGAGTCTTTTTAAATGGAGATAGATTTATTTGGTTCATTTCCATTTTATAATTTTCCCAATCTTTTTCAAAAAATAAATTGCTTTCTTTTAAAACAACTTCCAACTTGTCTTTTACTTGCTGAATTAAAATTATTTCAGTTTCTGTAATCCCATATGGCCTACTACTAGAATACCAACTTGCAGTACTTATTCTGTTCGCAATAGTTACATAGGAACTATTTGTTATTCCTTGTCGTTTATCTTCTTTACCAATAAACTTATCTATTATAGAATCAATTCTTTTGATAATAATGTTACTTGCTTTTATCTCTTCTAGGTATAAAACTTTATTTTTTTTAGCTAAATCAGTTTTATATTTTTCAGCAATGCTTTTACTTTCTGCTAATTGTTTTACTGCATTAGCAGTAGTTTGTGTTAATTCTTCTAATTCTTTACCTTTTTGATAGATATCATTAATTGTATTTTTCGAAACTTCAACTCTAGGATCGCTCTTAATTTGAATAGCACTTGATGTGGTGTGGTCCAAGTAACTTAATGCTAAGCGATAGGTTCCTGGTTTAACCGGAATACCTCTTGGTTCATTTTTACGTTTTTTTATTTCACGTGAAGGCCGATCGACTCCAGCTTCATTCATAGACCAACGCCAATAATAAATACCTGTACTGTCGGGTGTTTTTTTCTTTAAACTTCGAATCAATCGATCCCCATCATAAATATTTAAATAAATAGAATCTTTATGTTTGCCTTCAGTTGTTTTCTCATCTACATCCATATTTTCATCTTCTTCTTCACCTTTATTTTCTATTGAAGGGTCTATATTTTTTGAACTATCTTCTTTTTTTATCTGAAAATAATAGGGTATCCTTGCTCCATAAACTCTGTTCTCACCTTGAAATATAGCATCAGCTCCAAATCTACTGCCCGTAGGTTGTTTAAAAGAAACTTGATAAGCGTCAGGAGCTGTAAACAAAACAATATCCGAAGCTAAAACTTTATTATTTTTTGCAATATCTCGTAAGGGTATTAAGTCATCTAATACCCAAGCAGCACGTCCAAAAGTTCCAATAACCAAATCATTTTCTCGTTCCTGAATTACCAAATCTTTAACCGGAACGGTAGGGAAACCATTGGTCCATTTTGTCCATGAAGATCCAGCATCTATTGAAAGGTATAATCCATCGTCTGTACCAAGAAATAATAAATTCTTCTCTACAGGATCTTCAATAATACAGAGCGCATAACTCAAAACATCATCTTTGTCAACAATTCGTTGCCAAGATTTGCCATAATTAGAGGTCCTATAAGCGTAGGGTTCATAATTAAATCTTCGGTAATCATTAGCAATTAATAATGCTTCTCCTCTATTTTTATTGGAAGCCTTTATTTGTGTGATCCAACTTCCCTTTGGTAAGCCGGATAAGTTATTGGAAACTTCATTCCATTTATTCCCTCCATTTTGAGTATAATGAACCCGACCATCATCAGTAGCAACCCAAATCATATCTTGTTCTATGGGAGAAGGTTCTATTACTAAAATAGTAGTATGATTTTCAGCTCCAGTAGCATCCATGCTTATTCCTCCGCTCTCATTTTGTTTTTGTTTCTCAGGATCATTTGTGGTAAGATCTCCTGAAATTATTTCCCAGGTAAGACCTTTATCGGTTGATTTATGTACAAACTGACTGCCAAAATAAATGGTGCTATTATTATATGGATCTATATTAATTGCAGAATTCCAATTAAAACGAAGCTTTACATCAGGATCAGGATGAGTTGGACGAACCGTATAATTATTTCCAGTTTGCCAATCATAACGACTTACATATCCCTGTTGACTCATAGTCCACCCATACCGGCTATTATCACGATCTGGTATCACATCAAAACCATCTCCAAAAGATATTTCTTGCCAATAATCATTTCTAATTCCCTGCGAACGAAATACATAAGAAGGACCTCTCCAGCTACCGTTATCTTGCATTCCTCCATATATATTATATGGAAACTCATTATCAACTGCAATATGATAAAATTGAGCTACCGGTAAGTTTCCAATAAAGCGCCAAGTTTTTCCTCCATCATGAGTAATGTTCAAACCTCCATCGTTTCCGTCAATCATAAAATTGCCATTGTCTGGATGGATCCACCAAGCATGATGATCCGGATGTATACCGTTATCCACACCATAAGCAGGCATTAATTGAGAAAAATTTTCCCCTCCATCTTCAGAAACATTTACATAAGTAAATACAGAATAAACTCTATTTTCATTCTGTGGGTCTACAAATATATCACTGTAATAAAAAGGACGATTTCCGATGTCACTTTTGTCATTTATTTTTTTAAATGTAAAACCTCCGTCTTCACTTTTATACAAAGCATTTTTTTTTGCTTCAATAAGTGCATATACTATATTGGGTTTGTTTTTAGCTATAGCTAAACCAATTCTTCCTAGATTTCCTTTTGGTAAACCATTTTTATCGGTTCGTTCTTCCCAAGTTTCACCTCCATTATGAGTAATAAAAATACCAGATCCTTCTCCACCAGAATTGAAAAACCATGGTTCTCTTTTATGTTCCCAAAGAGCTACTATTAATTTATTAGGATTGCTAGGATCCATAACCATATCACCTACACCAGTATTATTAGTAGCGTATAATATTTTATTCCAAGTTTTACCTCCATCTTTAGTTTTATAAACACCTCGCTCTTGATGTTCTCCCCAAGGAGAACCTATAGCTCCAATATATATGATATTTGGATTAGTTGGGTCAATAATAATGCGGTGGATATGACGTGTATTTTCAAGTCCCATAAGGTCCCAATTCTTTCCTGCGTCTAAAGATCGATAAACACCATAACCACCATTTAAACTATTTCTTGGATTTCCTTCACCAGTACCTAGCCATATGACAGACGGATTGGATTGTTGTATGGCAATGGCTCCAATTGATGCAGTAGCTTCTTTTTCAAATATTGGTTTCCATTTAACACCTCCACTTTCAGATTTCCATAAACCACCTGAAGCGGTTCCTACGTAAATTATTTCAGGATTTTTTGTTACCACATCTATTGCTGTTACGCGACCAGACATTCCGCCAGGCCCAATGTTACGTGGCTTCATGTCTTTTAAAATATCTGTTGAAAAATCTTGAGCGGAAAGCGACGTTGCTATAATCAGCAGTATCAAAGAAATTAAATTCTTCATATTTGAAAGGTTTTAATATGTTCTAAAGATAAAAAATGAATCTAGAAAAAATGGATACAACAGGAACTTTAACAAATGAAATTTTAACGCAAGCTATAAATGGCTTTTATTAATAATAAAAGTCCACTAAGGACCATAATGATTATTACTAGTTTGCGAAATAACAAACTACTCATTTTCGCTAATACTCGTTTTCCTATTAGGTTTCCGAAAGTAGCACCTATTCCTAAGGAAATTCCATAAATCCAAAGTTCAGTGGTAAGCAATCCAAAAAAAGTATAACTACTAACTTGTGCAATTCCAAGAAAAAAGGAATTAGCAGCTTTTGTACCTACTAATGCTTCTTTTGTGATTCCAGAATTTAAATAAAAGGGATTAAGAATTGGGCCCATGCCTCCAGTGAAAGTTCCTATGATGGATACTAAAAAACCCAAAGGAATAAAATACCAAAGCGGTGCTTTAAAAGACCGTTCTTTTTTTCCAAATCGATACTGAAAAAAGGTACTTATTAAAAATAAAGCTACGATTATTTGAAGCCAATTAATTTTTATTTCAGAAAAAAACCAAGCGGCTAAAAAAGCTCCTAAAATGGCTGAAGGGACATAATACCAAAATACTTTCCAAACGATATTTTTCCAAAATAGGATGATTCTTGAAGGCCTACTTATAAATGCTCCAAGATTTATGATAGGTGCAGTTTTTGTAGTTCCAACAATTAAATTTAATAATGGAATCAGCATTAATGCACCACCACCACCACTAATAGTTGATATTGAAAAGGTTATTACTCCTGCAATAAATAAAACTAGGATTAATAAAAAATCTATATTAGTAGCTATTTCGATCATTTATTAAATTGACATTAATGATGCTTTTCTATACGTCACTATCTAATAAATCTGTAACCACATGATAACGTGGGTCCTCAATAGATGTCTCAATAATTTCATTAAACTTAGGATTTGCTTTTAATAATATCATTTTACATTCTGGACTTAAATGTGTAAGTTTTACATTTTTTCCTAGCGCTAGGTATTTATTGGTCACATTTCGCAAGGACTCTATCCCTGAATGATCTCCTACTTTCGATTCTATAAAATCGATTTCAATTAGTTCAGGGTCATTTTTAAAATCAAATTTTGAGTTAAAAGACTGTGATGATCCAAAAAATAGGGGTCCCCATATTTCATAAACTTTGGTACCGTTTTCTTTAATTCTTTTACGTGCTCTAATTTTTGTAGCACTTTGCCAAGAAAAAACTAAGGCCGACATAATTACCCCAACAATTACTGCAATTGCTAAATCTTGCCATACGGTAATAGCAGAAACTGTGATTAATACAATAGCATCAGCAAGAGGGATTTTATGAAGAATTCTAAAACTACTCCAAGCAAAAGTTCCAATAACTACCATAAACATTACACCTACTAAAGCTGCAATTGGTATCTGTTCAATTAAAGGGGCGCCAAAAAGCACAAAGCCTAAAAGTGCAAGGGCAGCTACAATACCAGATAATCTACCTCGACCACCAGAATTTACATTTATGATGGATTGTCCTATCATTGCACAACCTCCCATACCACCAAATAATCCATTTAATATGTTTGCTCCACCTTGAGCTACGCATTCTCTGTTTCCTGACCCTCGACTCTCAGTCATATCATCAATAAGGTTTAATGTCATTAAAGATTCTATAAGGCCTACAGCTGCTAATAAAAAAGCAGTTGAAAAAATTAAATCCCAATTACCAGCAAGGGTATCAAATAATCCAAAAATTTGAGCTTGAAAACTAGGTAATGAACCTTGTAATCCTTCACCACCACCATCTATAATAAACGATCCAACAGTACTTACATTTACATCTCCAAATATCGTAATAGCCGCAACTACAATAATAGCAACTAATGCTGCTGGAACTTTTTTGGTGACCTTTGGTAATAAAAACATGATTGCCATAGTAAGACCAACAAATCCAAGCATAATCCAAAGGTTTGAACCTTGCATCCACTCTAAATTTCCATTTACTTTTTCTTTAAAAAGTCCTAATTGAGATAAAAATATTACAATAGCCAGACCGTTTACAAAACCCATCATTACAGAATGGGGGATAAGCCTAACAAATTTTCCTAATTTAAATACACCAGCTGATATCTGAATTGCACCCACAAAGAGCAGAGTAATAAACAACCATTGAAGGCCTAAGTTCTCAATTGGTGTTTCTAATCCAATTCCAACATCATTTCCCTTTTGAATTAAATGAACCATTACTACAGCCATAGCTCCAGTAGCTCCTGAAATCATTCCTGGTCGACCACCAAATATTGCGGTGACAATTCCCATCATAAAAGCACCGTAAAGTCCTACTAATGGATCAATTCCTGCAACAAAAGCAAAAGCTACTGCTTCTGGTATTAGCGCTAAGGCAACCGTAAGACCAGATAAGATATCGTTCTTGGGATTGAAGGTAAAGTTTTTAAGTAATTTTTGCATTTCTATGTATTTCTAAAGCGCGCAAATATAGACTTTTAAAAAGGAGTTTTTTGTTTTGGCAAATAAACTTTAAAGAAAAAAATGTTTATTTTTCACATTAATACCAACGCTTCTTATTTTTCTTTGAAGCCAATGATTTCCTGCTTTTTTTATGTTTTGTATTACTATTTTTTTGTTTAGTATTCTTCTTCTTATTTGAATCTATAGCTTTTTCTTTTCGCTTTAAAGCATAAGGGTGGTCTTCTACAACAGGGATGGCTTTCTTAATTGTTTTTTGAATAGCTACAACATACTTTTTTTCATCTAAAGAACAGAAAGAATAAGAAGTTCCCTTCTTGCCAGCACGGGCAGTTCTGCCAATTCGGTGTACATAGGTTTCAGAAATATTAGGAAGATCAAAATTAATCACTACATCTAAATCCTCAATATCAATACCTCTGGAAGCGACATCGGTAGCGATTAAAATATTTACCTCATTATTTTTAAACTTACTTAATGCATTCTGGCGTAAGTTCTGACTCTTTTCTCCATGTAAAGTTTCTACTTTAAAACCATTTTTTAAAAGAGTTTGTTCTAAATTATCTACTCCATTTCTAGTTCTTCTAAAAATTAGGATATTCCCTTTAATGGTATTTCTTAATAAATGCAAGCAAAGCTCTATTTTATTAGGTTTTGGAACATAGTATAACAATTCTTTAACCTTAGTTGTCTCCGATTTTCTTGAAATTACTTCTACTATTTCCGGATTGGATAAAAGATTTTTAGCAAAATGAACCACTTTTGAAGGCATGGTTGCAGAAAACAATAATATTTGCTTTTGGGTGGGACATAAAAGATCTATTTTTTTTATATCATCTATAAACCCCATATCCAGCATTAAGTCTGCTTCATCGAGCACTAATATTTCAATGGTGCTAAGATCGACGATTTCTTGCTTACAAAGATCTAATAATCTTCCTGGAGTAGCGATTAAAATATCAATCCCTTTTTTTAGTACTTTTTTTTGAGCGTCAATAGATATACCCCCATATACAACCGTAGAACTCAGCTTGGTATATTTTGAGTAGTCCGTAAATTCTTCGTTAATCTGAACTGCAAGCTCTCTTGTAGGGCTTACTATCAATGCTCTAATTTTTTTCTGTTCTTTATTTGTATCTTGTTGATGAAATAATAATTGCAAAATAGGGAGCGCAAAAGCAGCTGTTTTTCCAGTTCCAGTTTGAGCCGAGGCAATCACATTTTTTTTAGCTAAAACTAAAGGAATGGTCTGTATTTGAACCTTTGTAGGAGTTTCGTAATTTTTCTCAAAAATAGCTTTTAAGAGTGGTTTGTTTAAATTAAGGTCACTAAAGTGCATAGAAACGGTTTACTAAGAATTTTCGCAAAGATAGTGTAATTTAATTCCTATTTTAATTAGAAACTTGCACACTCTCTACATAAAAATCTTCTTTAATTTTAATGCTTTTCACTTCTTTTGAGAACTCTTTTGTTTTCCATTCTGCAGTAGGGAAAATCCATTCTTCGTTTCCATTAATAATAGCAATTACAGGCATTTCAAAACCTTCTATAATAGCAACATATCGAAAATTTAATTCATTATTACTTACTTTATATTCCACTTTTGGGATTTCAGTAGTACGCAGGTATTGATTCCAAAACTCAGTTAAATCAATACCAGATTTTTCACCAATATACTCTTCTAATTGTTTGCTACTTATTGTTTTATGGTAAAAATATTTATTCAAACCCCTTAGTATTTCTCGCCATTTTTCATCGTTTTCAATCAATTGGCGTAGGGTATGTAAAATGTTCGCTCCTTTATAATACATATCTCCACTTCCTTCCTTATTTACCTCATAAATACCTATGATAGAGCGGTCATTTTGGATAGAAGCTCTGGTACCAATTACATATTCTGAAGAAGCCTTTTTTTCGTAGTAATAATCTAAATATAAGTTTTCAGAATAGGCTGTAAACCCTTCATGAATCCACATATCTGCAACATCTATATGGGTAATGTTATTGGCAAACCATTCATGTCCAGATTCATGAATAATGATAAAATCGAATTTTAATCCCCAGCCAGTTCCAGATAAATCACGACCTAAATATCCATTCATGTATTGATTGCCATACGTAACACTACTTTGATGTTCCATCCCTAAATAAGGAACTTCTACCAACTTAAAACTGTCTTCGTAAAAAGGGTAGGGACCAAACCAATACTCGAAAGCTTCCATCATTTTTGGGGCTTGTTTAAATTGTTCTATGGCTTTAGTTTCATTTTCTTTAAGGACATAATAGTCCATATCTAGGATCCCCTTTTCACCATCGTATTGTTCTCCAAAATGAATATAATCTCCAATGTTTATGTTCACCCCATAATTGTTTATTGGATTAACTACTTTCCAAGACCAAGTAGTTTTGTTTTTTTTAGTTTTTTTATTTACTAATCTTCCATTGGCTACCGCCATTAATCCATTTGGTATGGTAATGTCAAAATCAATGCCATTATCAGGCTCATCGTAATAATGATCTTTATTTGGCCACCAAAGACTCGCACCGATTCCTTGATTAGAAGTTGCAACAAAATGTTTCCCATTAGCATCTTTTGACCAAGAAAAACCCCCATCCCAAGGAGCGTTTTTTGCAATAGGTGGTTTACCAGAAAAATAAACGGTAATTTTTTGATTGGAATCTTTTTCTTGTTCCTTTTGAAGTTGGACAAAATGAGCATTCCCTTCCGAAGTAAATAATAGTTCCTTTCTGTTTTGAAGCACCTTCTCAATAATCATAGGTGCTTGTAAATCGATTTGCATTTTAGAATTTGTCTCTAAAACACTATAACTAATAGTATTGAGGCCATGTATAGTTTTTTTCTCTAGATCTACTTCCACCTGTAATTCGTAATGTGTAAGATTCCACCAGGCCCTTTCTGGAGTGATACTTCCTCGCAAAGAATCTTGTCTTGTAAAGTTTTGACCTATTGCCGTTATTGAAATAAAAAATAACAATACTGAAATAAAAGGTTTCATAGTATCTATTTGAATTTGTTTTTTTTATTTGTTTGAAATTTCAGGTTTCAGTTCAGCAACCATTGCTAATTTAGAACCGTCTGGATTTACAGCAAGACGTGTAATATCTCTTATATTATATTTTGAAAGGTCTGCAACTAATTTCCATTCTCCATTTCCAAATAAATCTAGTAAAAATAATTTATCAAGACTTCCAATTAATAAAGTAGATTCGTCTAACCAAATATGATCCTGAATTCCAACAGGTAACTGACTGACAAAAAAACTTTCTAAAGTAGAAATATCAAGCTGATAAACATCCATATTGCCTTCATCATTTACTGAAGTATAACTCATGGTATTTATTGTATTGGGAACTTTATGAATGGATCTTCCTACTTTTACTAATAGGGTATCATTCGATTTTTTAGAGATGTCTGAATACACTAAATCTAAATTAGCTCCACTTAAAACTGATGAAAGCAATCTGTTTTCATCAAAAAAAGAATAATAAGCAACCTGTAAATTTTCAATTAATAAAGAAGATTGCTTTGTTTTTGAATCGTATTTGTAAAGTCGTTGTAAACCTGTAGTATCTAATCTAACAGCAGTGTAGTAATTACTGTTTGGAATTTTTTGTGGAGAATATTCGCCGCCAATTTTAGTTTCGCTTAAATTGATTTGTGATTCATCTTTTAAATTATATTTAGTGATATCTGTTTGGTTATTATAGGTTCTAGCGTATACTATTTGTTCATTATTTATAAAAAATGATTGGCTATCATAGCCTGGATTGTTTGAAATGTTTTTGATTTTTTTAATATTAAAATTATTTTCTGAAAATTCTAAATCCATTACAAAAACTTCTGTATTTGATTGTGCAATCAATAAGTAACAATTAAAAAGAAGTACAGAGGAAATTTGATATTTAAACATTTAATATAATTTCTATAAATATAAGAAAGAATTTTAAACGAGTTTCACAATCAAATATTAAAAAAAACCGCCTTTCAAATTAATGAAAGCCGGCTTTAATCAATTAAGCAAAACTTAAATATTATTTAAAAAGGATACTTGTTTTCCTTTTGAATTTTTTCTGAAATATTATTACGTAAGGCAACCACATTAGGTTGGTTTTGATACTTTGTAAAACGTTTTAGTCCCATAAGCATCATACGTTGTTCATCGCCTTCAGCAAAAGAAACGATTCCTTCTTTTGCGTTTTTATGGATGATATCCACCGCATTATATAAATACAATTTTGACATTGCAATTTGGTATGTTTGAGAATCTTCACCAAAACGTTTACAGTTCTTCTCCGTACGTAAAATAGCAGATTCAGCCATATATGTTTCTATTAATATATTGGAAGCTGCCATTAAAAGTTGCTGGTGTTCTTCTAGGTCTGGGCCATATTTTTGAACTGCTGCTCCAGCAACCATCAAGAATACTTTTTTCAGTTTCTCAACCATTGCTTTTTCTTCAGAAAGTACTTCTGAAAAATCAGGAGTTTCAAAAGAAGGGATACCCGTTAATTCATCTACTACCTTCATCGCAGGACCGATTAAATCGACATGACCCTTCATCGCTTTTTTGACCAACATGCCCACCGAAAGCATTCTATTAATCTCGTTGGTGCCTTCGTAAATTCTTGTAATTCTTGCATCTCTCCATGCAGATTCCATAGGAGTTTCTTTTGAGAATCCCATTCCACCAAAAATTTGTATTCCTTCATCTGCACAACTTTGAACATCTTCAGAAACAGAAACTTTTAATATAGAACATTCAATAGCAAATTCCTCAACACCTTTTAACTCTGCATCTTGATGGGTATCACCTTCAGCTTGTCTAATTTCTATTCTATTTTCAATGTCTTTTGAAGCTCTATAAGTAGCAGATTCTCCAACATAAGTATTGGTTGCCATTTCAGCTATTTTAGCTTTGATAGCTCCAAATTCAGCAATAGGAGTATTAAACTGTTTCCGTTCAGATGCGTATTGTATTGCATAAGATGTAATTCTTCTTTGCGAATCTAAACAGGCCCCAGCCAATTTAATTCTTCCAATATTAAGCGAATTCATCGCTATTTTAAAACCATTGCCACGTTCAGAGAGCATATTCTCAACAGGAACTTCTGTGTCTGTAAAAAACACTTGACGTGTAGAAGAAGCATGAATTCCTAATTTATGTTCTTCTTCGCCTAATGAAATTCCATTATTAGGGTCATTTTCAACTAAAAAACCTGTAATGTTTTTATCATCTTCAATTCTTGCAAAAACAATAAATAGTTTACAAAATCCTGCGTTTGAAATCCACATTTTTTGTCCACTAATTTTATAATGAGTTCCATCCTCTGAGAGAACTGCTTTAGTTCTTCCGCTATTAGCATCACTTCCAGCGGTTGGCTCTGTCAAGCAATAAGATCCAAACCATTCGCCACTTGCTAATTTAGGAACGTATTTTTGTTTTTGTTCTTCTGAACCATACAGAGTGATTGGCATGGTTCCAATACCCGTATGTGCTCCAAAAGCAGTACTAAAAGATCCGGTTCCACTAGAAATATAATCACAAGTTAATAATGAAGAAACAAAGCCCATTCCTAAACCACCGTAAGCTTCAGGAACAGCAACACCTAAAAAACCTAATGCCCCTGCTTTACGCATTACTTCTTCTGTAAAAGCATAGTCTTTATTTTCAAAACGATCTCTAAATGGAATGATTTCTCTGTCATTAAATTCCATGACAGCATCTTTCATCATTTTTTGTTCTTCCGTAAAATCTTCTGGAGTGAAAATATCTTCACATTTAGAGTTTTTTACGATAAATTGTCCTCCTCTTATTAGTTCTTTTTCCATTATTATTAAGACTTAATTTTGTTTAGTTTAAAAATTCAAATATTCCACAAGCACCTTGGCCTGTTCCCACACACATCGTTACTGCTCCGTATTTTCCTTGCATATTTTGTTTGCGCATTTCGTCAAATAACTGAACTGAAAGTTTAGCTCCAGTGCAACCTAAAGGATGTCCTAGTGCTATGGCACCTCCATTAACATTTATGATATCAGGGTTGAGATCTAATTCCCGTATAACTGCTAAGGATTGAGAAGCAAAAGCTTCGTTAAGCTCTATTAATGATAAATTTTCTTGTTTCAACCCAGCTTGCTTTAAAGCTTTCGGAATTGCTTTTACAGGTCCAATTCCCATTATTCTTGGTTCAACTCCTGCAGCTGCGTAATTTACTAATCTAGCAATAGGTTCAAGATTTAATTCTTTTACCATATCCTCGCTCATCACCATTACAAATGCTGCTCCATCACTCATTTGAGATGAATTACCAGCAGTTACACTGCCACCTAACGCAAATACAGCACGTAATTTTGCTAGCGCTTCTTTACTAGTTCCTTTTCTAGGACCTTCATCTTTAGTTACCGTATATGATTTTGATATTTTTTTTCTATTTTCATCTAGGTAGGTTTGATTTACAGTGATGGGAACTATTTGATCTTGAAAACGACTTTCTGCTTGTGCCTTTAACGCTTTCATATGAGAATTAAATGCAAACTCATCTTGATCCTCTCTAGAAACGTTAAACTGATTGGCAACTGCCTCAGCTGTATTTCCCATTCCCCAATAATAATCTTCGTGTCCAGAATTTACAACATCATAATTCAATTCTGGTTTAAATCCTGTCATTGGAACCGAACTCATACTTTCTGCACCTCCAGCTATAATACAATCTGCCATTCCACTCTGAATTTTAGCAGTGGCAATACCTATAGTTTCAATTCCTGAAGAACAAAAACGATTTACAGTTACTCCTGGGATATCTACAGAGTCTAATCCCATTAAAGAAATGAGTCTAGCCATATTTAGACCTTGGGATCCTTCTGGCATGGCATTACCTACGATAACGTCATCGATTCGAGTTTTGTCTAATTGAGGCAATTCTTTCATCATATATTGAATGGTTTCTGCCGCTAATTCATCTGTTCTTTTAAATCTAAAAACCCCTTTAGGTGCTTTACCTACTGCTGTACGATATGCTTTTACTATATATGCTTGTTTCATAATCTTTTGCTTTAAGCCTTAAGCTGTATGCTATAAGCTTTTAATTTTATTAATTTTTGCCTTTTGCATATAGCTAAAGGCATAGAAAATCACAATTAGTTGCGAAGTGGTTTCCCTGTTTTTAACATATGTTCAATTCGTTCTAAGGTTTTGCGTTCTGTACAAAGACTTAAAAAGGCTTCACGTTCAATATCTAATAAGTATTGCTCTGTCACTAGAGTAGGTTCTGATAAATCTCCACCGGCCATTACATAAGCTAATTTATTTGCAATTTTTTGATCGTGTTCACTGATGAAATTCGAAGCTTCCATAGAATCTGTTCCAACTAAAAACATTCCTAAAGCTTGTTTACCTAGTACTTTTACATCTTTTCTTAGTACGGGTTGCGTATAACCTATCTTTGCCATTGATTTTGCAACCGCTTTTGCAGTTGCTATCTGACGATTTTTATTTACGATAATAATATCTTTTCCTTTTTCTAAGATACCAAGGTCATATGCTTCATAAGCAGAGGTAGAAACTTTTGCCATTCCTATGGTTAAAAAGTATTCTTGTAATACATTTAATTCTACATCATTTTTATGGAATAAATCACTGGCTCTTAAGGCCATTTCTTTAGATCCACCACCGCCAGGTATCACTCCAACTCCAAATTCAACCAATCCAATATAACTTTCAGCTGCAGCAACTACTCGATCTGCATGAAGTGTCATTTCACATCCACCACCTAAAGTCATTCCATGAGGGGCAACTACTGTTGGGATTGATGAATAACGCAATCGCATGACACTATCTTGGAAATATTTAATTGCCATATTTAGTTCCTCATACTCTTGCTCTACGGCCATCATAAAAATCATTCCGATATTAGCACCCACTGAAAAATTTGCTCCTTGATTACCAACGACTAGGCCTTCAAAATCTTTTTCAGCAATGTCAATAGCTTTATTTAATCCAGCTAAAACATCTCCACCAATAGTATTCATTTTACTTTGGAATTCTAAATTTAGAATACCATCTCCTAAATCTTCAACTACACATCCGCTATTTTTATATACTTCACTTGATTTTCGAATATTATTAAGAATAATAAATGCATCCTGTCCCGGTACTTTTTTATGTTTCTTTTGTGGAATATCATAATAATAGGTTGCTCCATCTTTAATAGTATAAAATGAAGTAATTCCAGAGGCCAACATTTCTAAAACCCAAGTAGCTGGTTCTTTTCCAATAGCTTTCATTAATTCGATACCTTTTTCAATTCCGACAGCATCCCAAATTTCGAAAGGACCATTTTCCCATCCAAACCCAGCTTTCATAGCATCATCAATTTTGTATAATTCGTCTGAAATTTCAGGAATTCGTTTAGAAACATACGAAAACATTAGTGAGAAATTCTTGCGATAAAATTCACCAGCTTTATCTTTTCCTGCCACTAAAATTTTAAAACGATCAATTACATTATCTACATTTTTTGTTAATTCTAGCGTAGGGAAAGTAGCTCTTTTACCTTTTCGATATGCTAAAGTTTCAAGGTCCAATCCTAAAATCTGGTTCTTACCATTTTCATCTTTAACTTTTTTATAAAACCCTTGACCAGATTTGCTTCCCAACCATTTGTTCTCCATTAATGTGTTAACAAAGGCAGGTAATTTAAATACTTCATGCTCTTCATCATCAGGACAATTTTCATAGATTCCATTAGCAACATGAACTAAAGTATCTAATCCTACTACATCAACAGTTCGGAATGTTGCTGATTTTGGTCTACCTATTACGGGACCAGTTAATTTATCGACTTCTTCAACAGTAAGTTCCATTTCTTTTACCAAATGGAAAAGACTTTGGATGCCATAAATACCAATTCTATTTCCAATAAATGCAGGGGTATCTTTTGCAATTACAGTAGTTTTTCCTAAAAATTGTTCACCATAACTATTAAAGAAGTCCAATACTTCAGGTGATGTATTTGGTCCAGGAATGATTTCGAAAAGTTTTAAATAACGAGGAGGATTAAAAAAGTGAGTTCCACAGAAATGTTTCTGAAAATCTTCTGTTCTACCTTCATTCATAAATTTAATAGGGATTCCAGAAGTATTACTAGTAATTAAAGTTCCTGGGGTTCTGTATTTTTCAAGTTTTTCAAACACTTGTTTTTTAATATCTAAACGCTCTACCACTACTTCAATAATCCAATCTGCAGATGCCACTTTTTGGATATCATCGTCAAGATTACCAGTAGTAATTCTATCGGCAAACTTTAGGTTGTATAAAGGTGCAGGTTTAGATTTTATAGAAGCATTAAGCGCATCGTTTACCAAACGATTTCTTACTGCTTTATCTTGCAGTGTTAATCCTTTTGCTTCTTCTTTTTCAGAAAGAGAAAAAGGTACGATATCAAGTAATAAAACTTCCACTCCAATATTTGCAAAATGGCAAGCAATACCGCTTCCCATTATTCCTGAACCAATTACGGCTACTTTTTTAATTCTTCTTTTAGACATATGATAATCTATTTAATCTTGTATGTATATTTTTTTGGAGTTGATTAACTCCAAAATAGTATTTGTTACTTTTTTAAATGTTTTTAGGTCTTCTGAATCAACTGCTCTATAGACTGCTTCATCAAATCCAATAACCACTTTTTTTGAAAACTCTCTCATTTCAATACCAAAAGGAGTAAGGTGAATTAAAACACCTCTGCCATCTAAAGGATTAGGTTTTCTAACTATAAGTCCTTTTTCTTCCATATTTTTTAATGTTCTTGAAAGGCTAGTTGCTTCAATACCCATTTTAGGACCTAATGAAGTAGAAGGAGTACCTTCATCAGGATCGATACTAATAAGTGCAAATCCAGTTGCCATTGTACTGCCTTTTTTACCGGCTTCTTCATTGTACATTTTGGTAACGCCCATCCAAGTAGATCTTAAAAGGTAATCTATTGTTTTTTCTTTCATTTTTCAAATATACATAAAAAATACTATGCGTGCATAGTAAATAGGTTTTAAAATTTATGATAGATTAAAATAAATAAATAAATAGAAAACATGACTGCGATTACTTAGCAAAACCATTGATAATTCATATATTGATTCTTTAAAATTAAAATTTCTTTATTCTTTTTAGTAAATTTGGTTTTAACTATAATTTTAATAGGGATATTAAGCATAAAAACAACTTTCTATGAATCGAATTCTTAAAAATGTTCTCGCTTTTATTATGGGTTGGTTAGGTGGAAAGTTAACACAGAAATACACTTAATTTATGATTCAATCCTACAAAAAAAATCCTCAATTACAAAATGCATACGATACCATAGTTATTGGTTCTGGAATGGGAGGCTTAGCAACTGCAGCAATACTTTCAAAACAAGGACAAAAAGTATTGGTTTTAGAGCGTCATTATACTGCTGGTGGTTTTACCCATGTTTTTAAGCGAAAAGATTATGAATGGGATGTAGGAATACATTATGTAGGAGAGGTTCAAAGAGAAAAAGGCATTTTAAAGAAATTGTTTGACTATGTGACCAATGGAGAATTAAAGTGGGCAGATATGGGAGCCGTTTACGATCGAATAATTATTGGCGATGAGCATTTCGATTTTATGAAGGGGGTTGAAAATTTTAAAGAAAAATTGATTTCTTATTTTCCTGAGGAAGAACAAGCAATTCATCAATATGTAGATTTGGTTTTTAAGGCGGTAAGAACCAGTAAAAATTATTATATTAGTAAAGCTATTTCACCTTTTTTGGAGTCAATTTTTGGTGGAATTTTAAAAAAACCATTTTACAAATTTTCAGATAAAACAACAGACGAGGTATTAGGTTCTTTAACTTCAAATAAAAAATTAATAAAAGTTCTTACAGGACAATATGGAGATTATGGATTGCCACCAAAACAGAGCAGTTTCTCTATGCATGCTTCTGTAGTAAGACATTATTTTGATGGAGGTAGTTTTCCAATTGGAGGTTCTTCACAAATTGTAAAAACTATAGATCCAGTTATTGAAGCTTCTGGAGGTTCCATATTAACTAAAGCTGAAGTAGCTGAAGTGATTATTAATAATAATAAAGCTATTGGTGTAAAAATGATAGATGGAAAATCTATTTATGCTAAAAGTATTGTTAGTAATGCTGGAATTAATACTACTTATAATCAACTTTTACCATTTGAAATAGTAAAGAAACACCAGTTAAAAAAACAACTTCAAAAAGTAAAACCATCGGTAGCACATGTGAGCCTGTATATTGGTCTAGAAGGTTCTCCTGAGGAATTAAATATTCCTAAAACAAACTATTGGGTATATCCAAAAGAAGGAGACCATGATAGTAATGTTAAGAATTATTTAGACGATTTAAACCAGGATTTTCCATTGGTTTACCTTTCGTTTCCCTCAGCAAAAGATCCAGATTGGTCCAATAGATATCCAGGTAAAAGTACGGTAGATATTATAACTTTAATACCTTATGAGATATTTGATACATGGTCTGATTCAAAATGGATGAAAAGAGGTGAAGAATACGAATCTATAAAAAAAAATATAGCGAAGCGATTATTAAAAGTTTTATATAAACAACTCCCTCAACTTGAAGGTAAAATTAATTGTTATGAGTTATCGACTCCTCTTACCACTAAACATTTTGTCAATTATAATAATGGTGAAGTATATGGTTTGGATCACAGTCCTTCTAGGTTTAGACAGCCTTTTTTAAAGCCAAGAACAAAAATAAAAAACTTTTATCTTACAGGTCAAGATATTGTAACTGCTGGTGTAGGTGGTGCTTTATTTTCAGGAGTATTAACTGCAATGGCAATAACTGGTAAGAATATTTTAAAGAAACTATAGCAAACAGCTTGATTAACTTAAATAAATGACACCTATTAAAATCAAATAATTATGAAAACAAATATTATTATTTTTCTCAGTTTTCTATTGTTTATAAATTGTAAAGAAGACAAGGTTAAAACAAATCTTTTAGGTTCCATAGATATTAAGGTAACTGGAAATACAGAAGCAGCTAATTATTTTGAAAAAGGTTTATTGCTATTACATTCATTTGAATATGAAGATGCAAGAGAATCATTTTTACAAGCTCAAGAAACTGATTCGAAAATGGCCATGGCCTATTGGGGTGAAGCCATGACCTATAATCACACTTTATGGAGCGATCAAGATTTTGAAAAAGCAACAACATCATTAAAAAAATTAGAAAAATTTGATTATAAGAAAAGAAGTTCTGACCTTGAGTTAGATTTTATTAAAGCTGTTCAAATATTGTATCAACCCATATTAGAAAAAAAAGGACGAGATTTAAAATATGCTCAGTATATGGAACAGCTGTCTGAAAAATACCCTAACAATCATGAAATTTCTGCTTTCTATGCACTTTCTCTTTTAGGCAGTGTACCAGATGGAAGAGATGATGCAATTTATGGTAAAGGAGCTATAATTGCAAAAGGCATTATAGAGGAAAATCCGAACCATCCGGGAGCACTTCATTACTTAATTCACTCTTATGATGATCCAGCTCATGCACATCTTGCATTAAATGCTGCCAATTCTTATGCTAAAGTAGCACCTGAAGCTAGTCATGCACTTCATATGCCCTCTCATATTTATGTAGCAATGGGTATGTGGGATGAAGTAATTTCTTCAAATATTAATTCATACCAAGCAAGTATTAATAGGATGGAACGAAAGAATCTTGATAACAATGCGAGAGGTTATCATGCTTATCATTGGTTGCAATATGGGTATCTTCAAAAAGAAAATATGGAAGAAGCGAAAAACATGCTTTTGATCATAGATAAACTTGCAAGCGAAACACCTTCAAAAAAAGGGAGATCACATTTAGTTTATTTAAAAGGAACTTATTTAATAAACTCTGAAAACTGGGATAGTGATGAAGCAAATATTGAATTTGATATTACTGATTTAAATGTTTCTATACGTTCTCAATATTATTTTATAGAAGGAATGAAGGCTTATAAAAAGGGAGATATATATGAATTAGACCAAGCAATAGCAACCTTAGAAAATGATTATAAGAGAGAATCCTATATAGCATCTGATCAAGGAGGTTCTTTTTGTTCAGGAATTTCTAGAGGCGTTGCTACCCAAAGTGATTTGGTGGGAGCTCAAGTAAGACAAAATCAACTTTTGGCTTTACGAGCAAATTTGAATAACGATTTGGAACAGGCAGAAGCATTTTTTTTAAAATCAATAGTATTAAACGAAAGTATAAGTTATAGTTATGGTCCTCCATCCATTCAAAAACCAACAAGAGAATTATATGCTGATTGGTTATTGAGCCAAAACCGAATGAGAGAAGCTAAACTTCAATATGAAAAGTCATTAAAAATGAACCCGAATAGAACCCTTGTTGTAACTGGGTTAAAAAAGGCTACCATTTAAAAAAAATGATAAAATTCGTTCTTTATTATCGTTAAAATGTCCTTATGTAAAACAAAATAAATTTCTTTAAATATGCCATTGGAGAACTAAGTGATGAACAAGTTAATACCTTAGGTCAAAAAGTAGATGCTTCTTATATTTGCATTGTTACGTATCAGTGGTTTAAAATTAATAGTACTTTGGCTAAAAATTAATTCAAACTAATTATTTTAAACATTAAATTTTTACGTTAATATAATTTAAATATTAAATACTTATTTTAAAAGCTAACTAAATAAAACACATGATTATAAAAATTACTGTTCTAGCAATTTATGTCGCTATTCTATTTCTAATTGGAATTTTAGCTTCTCGCAGGGTAAAAAGTATGAGTGATTATTATCTAGGAGGAAAAAAGATGGGTTTTTTGGCTGTTGCCTTTTCTGCTAGAGCAACAGGAGAATCTGGATGGCTTTTAATAGGTTTAACTGGTATGGGAGCAATCGCTGGATATTCTGGATATTGGGTCGTTGCTGGTGAATTGCTCGGTGTTTTTATTTCCTGGCAATTTATGGCCAAACGATTTAAAAGGCGTTCTGACGATTATAAAGCAATCACAATTCCCGATTATCTCCAAAGTCATTTTAAATCTTCTACAAATACGCTTCGTATTATTTCCGCATCGGTCTTGGTAGTTTTCGTGGTTATTTATGTCGCATCACAAATGGATGTTACTGGTATTGCGTTTGAATCTATGTTAGGTATTGATTACCGAATTGGGGTGCTTGTTGGCTTTAGCATTGTACTCATCTATATTTTTATTGGTGGTTTTGTAGCTGCGGTTTGGTCTGATATGTTCCAAGGAATATTGATGTTTATCGGCCTGGTGTTATTGCCTATTGTAGTTTGGTTCTCTATGGACCATGGTACTGGAATTACTGAAGGATTAAACGCGATTGATCCTACCTTAACTCAAATAATGGGAAGAAGCGATGACGGTTGGTTGAACTTATTTACAATTCTTGGTTTCTCCATGATTGGATTAGGTTTCTTAGGTTCACCTCAAGTTTATGTTCGTTTTATGTCTATTAAAAGTGAAAATGAGATAGATAAAGGCAAATGGGTAGCATTGCTTTTTACACTGTTAACAGATGCAGCAGCAGTAACAATTGGTATACTTGCTCGAATCTATTTTACGTCAGAAGGACAAGACCCTGAGGCAGTATTGGGAACAGGTGGTGAAGATGTACTAAGTTTAATTACCAACGAATTTTTACCAACAATTTTAGTCGCAATTTTTATTGCTATTGTACTTTCTGCAATAATGTCAACCATAGATTCGCTACTTATTCTTGCCTCTAGTGCAATTACACGCGATTTTTATCAGAAAATATTAAGGCCCGATTTAAAAGATGAAGATTTAACAAATTTCTCAAGATTAGTTACAGTTGGTATGGCATTAGTGGCATTGTGTATTGCTGTATTACTATATTATCTATATCCAGATAGGCAGATTTTCTGGATCATGATTTTTGGTTGGTCAGGTATTGCAGCTACTTTTTGTCCAGTTATCATTTTATCTCTTTTTTGGAAAGGATATACTGAAAAAGGAGCGATTGCTTCTATGATTTCCGGTTTTGCATCGGTAATCATATTTAAATTTGTTTTTTCAAATATGGAGGGAATTGGAAAATATTTTGTAGAATTGGATGTGCTGGCTCCATCATTTGCTTTGGCAATGGTAGTGGGATATATAGTTTCAAAAATGTTTCCGAATAAAAATATTAAAAATTCATAGTTAATACAGTGTTGATAAAACTAATTGGAAACTTCCTTTAATAATCTTAATAATACTATCTTTAAAGTAATATAAACATCATTTTAATAATGCGATGTACCTACCAAAACTCAACCGATAATCGTTTTTTTTGATTATCTAACAATTTTGGGACTATTAATTACCGCATATAGAAAATTAAAAATTAAAAATATGGCAAAAAGTAAAGACTCTAGGAAAAATGTAAAAAAAGAATCTGCTAAAACTCCAAAAGAAAAAAAAGCAGCAAAAAGATTAAAGAAGTCTAAATAAAATAAATTAATATATGAACTCAAATTTAGCGGTGCTTATTGATGGAGATAATATCCCTTCTGCTCATGTAAAAGAAATGATGGAGGAAATCGCGAAGTACGGAAATCCAACCATTAAAAGAATTTATGGCGATTGGACCAATCCTCATTTGTCAAAATGGAAAAATCTACTTCTTCAAAATGCAATTACACCCATACAACAGTATGCCTATACTACTGGAAAAAATGCTACTGATTCAGCTATGATTATCGATGCTATGGATATTCTTTATTCTGAAAAAGTAAATGGATTTTGTCTGGTTTCAAGCGACAGTGATTTTACAAAATTAGCAACAAGACTAAGAGAAGCTGGAATGCAAGTAATTGGAATCGGAGAAAAAAAGACTCCTACACCCTTTATTGTAGCTTGTGATAAATTTATATATATAGAAATCCTAAGGAAACAATCCCATAAAAAAGAAGATGTTAATGCGAAAGAAAAAATTGAAGAAAACGTTGATGAAATTACTTCAAAAGTAATTAAGTTGTTATCTGCGACTATAACTGATTCATCAGATGAAGATGGTTGGGCGTTTCTTGGTGATGTAGGGAGTTTGATTCAAAAAAAACAGCCTAATTTTGATTCTCGAAATTATGGATTTGAAAAATTAACTCCATTGATTAAATCCATTGGAAGCTTCGAAATAGAACAGCGTGAAAATTCGAAAAGTAAAAATAAATTAGTTTTTGTGAAGAATAAAGAAAAGCATGCAGCAAGGACTAAAAAATAATAATAACACGGCGATAATACCCTGATAAAATACAAGGCAGCACTAAATAAATATGATTTTTAATTATTTAAATAATTGTTTTAAAATAGTCAGTTCTTTTTTTTATTCCCGATTACATTATACTGATTGCCTTTTACAACATAAACACCAATTGGCAAAGACCATTCATAAAACTTTGTCTATATGTCATAATTCTTTTTTTTGGCTTAATAATGGTAATAAAATGTTATGAGTAAAAAAAAAGTATCCTATAAATGGGCATTCAAAGAATACATTTGGCCTAGAAAAAAAATTGTTTTAGTTGGTTTGGTATTAATTATCATACGAAGTTTGTCCGGAATGGTATTGCCTTATGCAAGTAAAACATTAATGGATAACATAATTCCTTCAAAAGATGTATCTACACTTTGGATTTTAATTATTATTGTTTGTTCTTCTATTTTGGTTCAATCGCTGACTTCTTTTTCACTAACACGCTTATTAAGTGTTGAAGCTCAACATTTGATATATCTATTGCGCTCTCAAGTACAACGTAAATTATTATCACTTCCGATAAATTTTTTTGACAATAATAAAACAGGAGCCCTAGTATCTAGAGTAATGAATGATGTTGAAGGGGTTCGAAATCTCGTTGGTACAGGATTGGTTCAGTTAATAGGAGGTTCGATAACCGCAATAATTTCTTTGATTATTTTAATAAAAATAAATGCATTAATGACGGTGTTCGTTCTTGTACCCGTTGGTATTTTTGCAATTATAGCCATGAAAGCTTTTGTATATATACGTCCAATATTTAAAAATAGGGGAGTCATCAATGCTGAGGTAACAGGTCGTTTAACTGAAATATTAAGTGGAGTTAGGGTGATAAAAGGTTTTAACGCTGAGGAGCAAGAAAACAAATCATTCCAAAAAGGTGCAGAAAAGCTATACTTAAACGTAAAGAAAAGTTTAACAGCGACTGCACTAATTACTAGTTCTTCGACTTTGCTATTAGGTCTAGCTTCAGCAGGAATAATGGGAATAGGTGGTTATTTTATGATGGATAACACGATGACCTTTGGAGATTTCATTTCCTTTACTTTGTTTTTAGGATTTATGATTGCACCCATCGTACAAATGAGTAATATTGGTAGTCAACTTACTGAAGCAATGGCTGGATTAGATCGTACTCAGGAGTTAATGGAAATGACCATTGAAGACAATCCGGAAGTTAGAACTAACTATTTAAATGAGATAAAAGGAGATATTGTTTTTAATAATGTTTCCTTTAGTTATGAAGAAAACAAAGAAGTGTTGCATAATATATCTTTTAAAGCTCCTTCTGGAAGTGTAACTGCGTTAGTGGGTTCTTCGGGATCTGGTAAATCTACCATAGCTAGTTTAGCAGCCACTTTTTTAAATCCAACAAAAGGTGCTGTTACTTTAGACGGTATAGATCTTTCAGAAGTTAATTTAAGTAGTTTTCGTACTCATTTGGGTGTGGTATTACAAGACGATTTTTTATATGCAGGAACCATACGTGAAAACATTCTTTTTCCTCGCCCCAATGCATCGGAGGAAGAATTGATAAGCGCCGTTAAAGGTGCCTATGTGAACGAATTTACAGATAAGTTTGTAGATGGTCTGGATACAGTTATTGGAGAACGAGGTATAAAGCTTTCTGGTGGACAAAAACAGCGAATCTCAATTGCACGCGCCTTATTAGCAGATCCTAAGATTATTATTTTAGATGAAGCGACTTCTAATTTAGATACGGAGAGTGAGACATTTATTCAAAAAAGTTTACATACCTTAATGAAAGACCGTACAACATTAGTTATTGCCCATCGATTAAGTACTATACATCAAGCAAATCAGATTTTGGTAATTGAAGAAGGAAAAATTGTTGAAGAGGGAATACACGATGAATTGATTGCTAAAAAAGGACGTTATTTTGATTTATATACCTATCAAAGTAGAATATAACGATACTATAGTAAGGTTAGATATAAAGTAAATAAACAGGAGAAGTTTAGAATTTAGATTACAATAATTAAATAAGTATTAAAATTAAAAAAAGCTATTATAAAAAATTATAATAGCTTTTAATCAACCAACTAAACATTTAAGACTTTCTTTTTCATAATAAAATCTTCCTTGTATATAAGACATCTATCATTAAGAAAACCCTACTTTATTTTTAAATTTATTATATTTTTTAACAGAAAAGAATTATATTTAATTTTAAAGTACTGGTAATAAGTTATTTAGTAGCTTAAATGAATTATTCATTATTCCCGTATATCTTCTTATAAAGACCCTTGTATTTTTCTTTAATAACCTTGCGTTTAAGTTTCATAGTAGGGGTGAGGTGACCCGCTTCTATACTCCAAGTATCTGGTGTTAGTTCAAATCTTTTTATCTTTTCCCAATTTCCAAATTGTTTATTATATAAATTAACCTCTTCCTGTATTCGGCTAATTAGTGGTGTGTTTGTTATTTTTTCTTCTATGGTGTTGCCTAAAATCATTCCTTTTCTTTTAGCCCAATCATTTACAAAATCAAAATTAAGTTGAATAAAAGCAGCAGGCATCTTTTCTCCATCACCGATTACCATTATTTGTTCAATAAATAAAGATTCTTTCATTGCATTCTCTACAACTTGTGGAGCCACATATTTTCCTCCACTTGTTTTAAACATTTCTTTTTTTCGATCCGTTATCTTAAGAAACCCATCTTTATCTAATTCACCAATATCTCCGGTGTGAAAATAGCCATCTTTTAATACGCTAGCGGTTAACTCAGGTTCATTATAATAACCCATCATTACTTGTGGACCTTTTACCAATATTTCGCCGTCTGCAGCAATTTTCACTTCTGTATCCTTAATTACCTTACCAACAGTACCAATTCTAAAATGATAGTCTCTCATGTCGTTTACAGAAACAACAGGGGAAGTTTCTGTTAGCCCATAACCCTCCATTACAGGGATTTCGGCGGCATTAAATACTCTAGCTAATCTTGTTTGTAAAGCAGCACTACCTGAAGCAACAGCTTTTAATTCTCCTCCTAAAGCTTCTTTCCATTTACTAAAAATCAGTTTTCGTGCAATTTTTAATTGAAATTCATACCACCTTCCATTTTGTCCATAAGGTTGGTATCTTAAACCTAGATCGACTGCCCAAAAAAACAACATTTTCTTAATACCCTTTAAATTTGCTCCTTTTGCATATATTTTATCATATACTTTTTCTAATAAACGAGGTACCGCTGACATGACATGTGGATGTATTTCGTTTAAATTTTCGCTAATGGTTTCTAAAGATTCAGCGAAATATATACTCACACCACAATACTGATACATATATAATAGCATTCTTTCATAAATATGACAAACAGGCAGAAAACTCAATGATTTTGATCTACCTAATTCCATAGGTAATCGAAGGTTACTACTTATTGCATTGCTTACAATGTTTTTATGAGATAACATAACCCCCTTTGGTCTTCCAGTGGTTCCAGAAGTATAAATTATTGTTGCTAAATCTAACTCATTAACGTCATCCTTTCTTCTTTCAACTTCTTCTTGTATAGAATCATCTTCTCCTAATGCTAATACCTTAGACCAATTCTCACAGCCTTCTATCTCATCAAAGCAATAAACTTCCTTAAGTGTAGGGACTTGTTCTTTTATTTTATTAATTTTTTCCAATACGAATTCACAGGATACAAAACAATAAACACTTTTACTGTGGTTCAATATATATGCATAATCATCTTCCGAAATAGTAGGGTAAATAGGTACGTCTTGCGCACCAGTTTGTAAAATCCCTATATCACAAATATTCCATTCGGTACGATTGGTAAGAGATATAATAGCCACCTTATCGTTGGGTTTAATACCTAGTTTAATAAGACCTCTACTTATTTTATTAGCTTTATTTATATATTCTTGTGTAGAAGTTGCTACCCATTCCCCTTTGTGTTTATTAACCAAAGATTTTTCAAGATTAAATTTTTCAAGTTGGTAATATGGAAAATCGAAAAGGCGTTTTACGTCAGTCATAAAAAAGGATATTTAGTATATCCTGCAAAGTATGAAAATATTTCAAGTTTTTTAAATAAAATAGAGCAACCTTAAAATTGCTCTTTTTTTATTTTAATCTAATTTTTAATAATTTTAAATATTTTAGTATGATTATTCGAAGTAAACTTCATAAGGTATATACCTTTTGTGTATTGACTATAATCTATAGTCTGTGAACCCGAATAGACAGATGGTGTACTCATTAACTGCCCTTGTATGTTATAAATACCTAATGTGTAATTGTTTTTAGGTGTGGTTATGTAAACTAAATTACTTACTGGATTTGGGTATACACTAAACTGAGATGCTAAAACATCTGCGTTACTAAGCGTACCATCATCAAGAACATTTACAGTCAAGTCATCAAAATAAAATCCATCAGCTCTTACTTCTCCGTCTGACTCAAATTTAAAACGCATTGTAATTTCTTCACCTAAATAATCACTTAAATCAATTTGCTCTAAAACCCAATTATTTTGTGTGCCATCGTATAAGGGTTGACCCGTTGGTTGACCTCCATTACTACTTCCTTCGTTAGTAAAAAGGCCGCATTGAGGAATCCAAGAATTACCATTGTCTAAAGAAATTTCTAATTGAACATAATCCCAATTATTTTCAATATCCCATTTTGCGTAAAAAGTAACATTTGCACCAATCGCATTGGTTAAATTGATATTCTCTGATAGCCTTATGGTTTTATTCTCATTGTTTTGGTAATTTCCATTTGGAGACTCTGTAATGGAACTAGATGGAGATACATACGTTGTATTAGTAATACCCCAACCATTGTTATCAAAATTATCAGTTGTACTATCTCCGATATCTTCAAAAACAGGAATTAAACTTCCAAATATTTTATTTAATAAAACTTTAGTATCATAACTGCCATTGTTTATTATAATTTCAAACACAATTGGATCTCCAGCTTGAGTTTCATTAATTAAAGTATATTGAATGGTACCATTAGTTTCTTCCAACACATCTAAATTTGAAAATGAAATAGGATCACCAACTGCTCCTATATTTGTAGAAATAGGATTGATGTTTATTGTAAAATTTCCAGATCCAGAAAGCCCTAATCGTTTTATGTCGAAAGTTTGATCTATAATAACCTCATTACCTACAAAAAGAGGAGAAGTGTCGATTAAATCAGCATAATTGTTCACCATTTTTGCTGAGGTAATATTTAGATACATCATGCTTTTAGCAATCCCTTCTATTTGACTTGAAGGTGGCCAAAACTCAGGACCTATTTCTGGAGTCATTGCATAAATTTTGTCATGAGTGCCTATAGTTCCATACATGAAGTCGTCACTATCTCCTGCTGCAGGATACAATCCAGACGATAAAATATTATCATATCCATTTTGTGAGACTAATACTTCAGAGACTATCTCAAACAATTCATTTTCAGGAGTAGGAACTTCATTGGCATAACCGTAAGGATATAGCAATAGCTCCCCATAGGAATGATTATTTAAAGCCATGACAAAATCATGCTGCTCACAAAACCATTTGATGGCTTGATTTTCCACTTCTGAAAAGGGAGCCGTCCCATGATAAGTTTGGTTATTCGGATCATTAGAAGCACCTTCTCCTCCCCAAATTCCATCTGCAGGATCGCCATTAATATAGTAATCGTAATTACGATTGTTGTCTACCCCATTTCCATTCTTTCTGTTTTTTCTCCAAAAACCACCTCCGTTCGGATCTGTTTTTTCGTTATATAAATAACCGTCTGGATTAATAACTGGAACAAAAAACAATTCTGTGTTATCAACGATACTTTTTATTTCATTGTCTACATCATAATTTTCTAACAAATACCACATGTAAAAAATAAGCTGTGAGAGTGAATTTGGTTCTCTAGCATGATGAATAGCAGTATAAAGTATCTGGGGTTCATTTTCTGAGCTATTACTTGGATTGTCGCTAATCTTAACCCATTTAATACCGTTTCCTCCAATTGGTGGTGTTGTTGAATTATCTGGTTGTCCTTCAGTAATAAAATCACTAATATTTTCTTTTGTTGTTATTAAATCTGGATACAAGGACTTCATAAGATCTAATTGATCTAACATTTCTTGGTAGGTAAGATAACCTCCCATGGAGCCAAGATTGAAATTGTCAGGTGTTTCGTAATCAGAAGAGGTTTGATCAGTGCAAAATAAGTTTCTTTCAGCTACGCTATTCATACTATTTCGTTGAAGAAAATATTCTTTTGAATCTTCAATTAAAATATCTACAATATAACCTGCATTTCTTGCAGTTTGTATTTCTGAAATAGAGAAATCAGAAATAATAAAAACTCCTTTTTTGTGAACTCCATGATCAATAGGGATTCCAAATGATTCTAATTTTATTAAATCTTCCGATTGGTTGTAACTAATTTTAGCACGTTGGTGTTTTTCTTGAATATCTTGACCAAACATAATCTGTATGATCAAAAATACGGGTAATAGTAATTTTTTTCTCAAAGCTTTTTTTTAAATAACGGTTATTTTTTTATTTTATTCTCTAACCATTTTCTGGCATTAATAAAAGATTCTAGCCAGGGCGTAACTTCATCATTTCTTCCTTTAGGATAGCTTGCCCAATTCCATGAAAATGTAGACCTTTCTAAATGAGGCATCATTACTAAATGCCTTCCAGTTGAATCTGTTAGCATTGAAGTATTAAAATCACTGCCATTAGGATTTGAAGGAATGGTATCATAAGTATATTTTGCAACAATATTATAATTGTTTTCCGCTAAAGGAAAACTGAATTTTCCTTCTCCATGTGCTGCCCAAATTCCTAAATTACTTCCCGCTAATGAAGATAGCATTACTGAATTATTTTCTTGAATGGCTACCGAAGTAAATGAACATTCAAATTTTCCAGTTCCATTATGAAGCATTTTTGGTTTTTCCATATGTTCTGGATTTAAAAGACCTAATTCAATAAATAATTGGCAACCATTACAAACTCCAAGCGATAATGTATCGTCTTTTGCAAAGAAATCTTTTAATGCTTTATTTGCTTTTTCATTATATAAAAATGCACCAGCCCAACCCTTTGCAGAACCTAAAACATCTGAATTTGAAAAACCTCCAACCGCAGCAATAAACTTAATATCTTCTAGTGTTTCACGACCTTCAATTAAATCGGTCATATGAACATCTTTTACATCAAAACCTGCTAAATACATGGCGTTTGCCATTTCACGTTCAGAATTCGAACCTTTTTCACGAATGATCGCTGCTTTCGGTCTTACATGTTCTTTACTAAAAACAGGAAGTTTCCCAGTAAAATATTTCGGAAAACTAAAGTTTAATGGTTGGTTTTTATAATTCTCAAAACGTTCTTTAGCTTTTTGTATACCGCTTTGTTTTTCGTCTAATAAATAAGATGTATGGTACCAAGCATCTCGCATTTCTGGAATATTGAAATCTATATTTTTATCAAAATGCTTTATTTGAAGTGTCTCTTGTTCCGTAACAGTACCTATTTTAATAAAATCAATTGTTTTCTCTGAAAGTAATTTTTCAACTAAAACGTCATCAGAAGCTTGGAATACAATTCCGTTATTTTCTGAAAATAACACCTTAACTAAATCTTTTTCGCCAAGTGCGGTTAAGTTTAAGTTCGCTCCTATATTAATATCCGCAAAACACATTTCCAAAAGGGTAGTAATTAGACCACCTGAAGCAACGTCATGTCCTGCGAGTATTTTATTTTTTTGAATTAATTGTTGAATTGTATTGAAAACTGAAGATAAATAAGATGCATCTTTTATCGTAGGTACTTCGTTTCCAATTGAGGATAAAGTCTGAGCGAAAGAAGAACCTCCTAATTTATAATCATCTTTTGAAATATTAATATAATAAATACTACCTCCATTTTTTTGAAGTACTGGCTCAACAACTTTTTTAATATCGTTACAATGACCTGTGGCAGATATGATAACCGTACCTGGCGATATTACTTCCTCATCTTTATATTTTTGTTTCATGGAAAGAGAATCTTTCCCCGTAGGAACATTAATTCCTAAAGAAATAGCAAAATCTGATATTCCTTCAACAGCTTTATATAAACGTGCATCTTCCCCTTCATTATTACAAGGCCACATCCAGTTTGCAGAAAGCGAAATACTTTTTAACCCTTTTTCTAAGGGCGCCCAAATAATATTAGATAATGCTTCAGCAATTGAATTTTTAGACCCAGCAACTGGGTCGATTAAAGCAGAAATAGGAGCGTGTCCTATGGAGGTAGCTACTCCTTCTTTTCCGTTATAATCCAATGCCATAACACCACAATTATTTAAGGGTAATTGTAATGGGCCCACACATTGCTGTTTAGCTACTTTTCCGGTCACGCATCGGTCTACTTTATTGGTTAGCCAATCTTTACAGGCTACCGCTTCAAGTGATAATGTATTTAAAAGATATTCTTTAATTTGTGAATGATCATACTCTAAATTGGAATAGTTTCGTTGAATTGAAATATCATTCATTACTGTTTTTGGCGAACTACCAAACATATCTTCAAGATTGAAATCCATGGGCTTTTCACCCGTACTTTTGCTTTCAAAAGTAAATTTGTCATCATCAGTTACCACTCCAACTTCATAAAACGGTGAACGTTCTCTTTTTGCAATTCGTTTTAATTTATCAATATCTTTTTTACCTATAACTAATCCCATTCGTTCTTGAGATTCATTACCAATAATCTCTTTTGCAGACAGTGTAGGATCTCCAACAGGTAATTTATCTAAATCTATTTTCCCTCCAGTCTCTTCCACTAATTCACTTAAACAATTTAAATGGCCTCCGGCTCCATGGTCGTGGATTGAAACAATCGTATTTACATCGCTTTCTACCATAGCTCGAATTGCATTTGCAGCTCTTTTTTGCATTTCAGGATTGGAACGTTGAATAGCATTTAATTCTATTCCACTTGAAAATTCTCCTGTATCGGCAGAAGAAACCGCAGCTCCTCCCATACCAATTCTATAATTTTCACCACCTAAGATTACAATTTTATCTCCATGGTTAGGAGTGTCTTTAATAGCTTGATCTGCTTTTCCATAGCCAATTCCACCAGCTTGCATAATAACTTTGTCATATGCTAACTTTCTGTTATTTGTTTTATTTTCAAAAGTTAATACGGAACCAGTGATAAGGGGTTGTCCAAATTTGTTTCCAAAATCGGAAGCACCATTACTAGCTTTAATTAATATATCTAAAGGAGTTTGGTATAGCCATTCACGTTCGTCCATCGCTTTTTCCCAGGGACGACCTTCTAACAACCTTGAATAGGCTGTCATATAAACAGCAGTTCCAGCTAGGGGTAAAGAACCTTTTCCTCCAGCTAATCGATCTCTTATTTCTCCTCCACTTCCAGTAGCAGCACCATTAAATGGCTCTACTGTTGTTGGAAAGTTATGGGTTTCTGCTTTTAAAGATATTACACTATCAAATTCTTTATTTTCATAAAAATCTGGCTTGTCTGGAGATTTTGGTGCAAATTGAACAACTCTTGGCCCTTTAATAAAAGCAACATTATCCTTGTATGCAGAAACTATTGTATTTGGATTTTCTTTTGATGTATTTTTAATTAATTTAAACAATGAAGATGGCATTTCATCACCATCTATAATAAAAGATCCATTAAAGATCTTATGCCTACAATGCTCGCTATTTACCTGACTAAAACCAAACACTTCACTGTCGGTTAGTTTTCTATTAATTTTTTTGGATAGGTTTTCTAAATAAGCTACTTCTTCACTATTTAAAGCCAAACCTTCAGATTGATTAAAAGCAGCGATATTATCTATTTCTATAACTGTTTCCGGTTGAATGTTTATGGTAAATATATCTTGGTTTAAGTTTGAATATTTTTGAAAAAGCATCGGATCAAAATCTAAAGATTCTTCAGTAGTGTGATGAAATTCTTCAATTCGAATAATTCCTTTAACACCCATGTTTTGGGTTATTTCAACAGCGTTCGTACTCCATGGAGTAACCATGGTAGCACGAGGTCCAATAAAAAAATCCGTTAAAACGGACTCTTCAATTTTGGGTTGGTTGCCAAATAACCATTTTAGTTTTTTTATATTTTTAGTTGAAATTGCTGCGGATGTTTGGACTGTAAAAACAGTTTTTTTTACGTCTCCAAAAAAGTGAATCATATTCATTTAATTTCACGGTTTTTAATACCTCAAATGTACCTGTCTCTTATACACATCTCCGAGCCCACGAGACGTAGAGGAATCTCG
>OJHY01000062.1_pt1 | contig 34469 bp, 24 predicted proteins | sample 1595301 | NCBI WGS metagenome assembly OJHY01 (sample SAMN05416880, study PRJEB24817) | seawater metagenome | isolation source: Sea water | place: Canada:Atlantic | collected 2013-11 | reverse complement strand
CGGTTGCCACTGCCGTGAAAGCAACCGGCAAGTCCTCAATCAGCACATCACCCAGCATCTCCTGCATTTTGCTCATGAGCTTGTCACCCTTGAACAGTCCTGACCAGGTAAAGGAAAAATCCAGTAACCCCCAGATGTCTCTGGTAGTCAGGGTTCGCACCCATTCCTCGTATTCATTCAGCTTGCCAGCTGCATACATGGCACCGATCAAGGCGCCGACTGAGGAGCCGCTGACCGAACGCACCTCAAACACACCGGCTTCTTCCAGGGCCCGGATAACACCAATATGAGCAAGGCCACGCGCCCCGCCACTGCCCAGTACCAATGACACTGGAATTACTGACTTCGCCATTGATTTCTTCTCACGCTATAATGTCTTGAATGAATCTCACTGCCTTTCAGGTCGAACAGCTTAGCCGAAATCGACAATCAATCACAGGATTCGAAGTTTGTCTCACAGCTCACGTCGTCAGTTTCTCCAGCATACCGCCTTAGGCGCTGGCCTGTTGGCCACGTCGCCGCTTTGGGCGTCTGATGCCGGTGACTGGTCACAGACCAGTTTTCGCCCCTTGCCTATTCCCGAGTTGATCTCAGGCGAAGCGCAAGCTGACGGTTTCCATTATTACTTGAGAGCCAGGCACGGGGAAACCGAATTCTATCCCGGCCAGCCCACAGCCACCATGGGGTTGAATGGCAGCTACCTGGGCCCGACCCTGCAGGTGCGTCAGCACGAACAGGTGCATATCCATGTGCAGAACGACCTTTCCGAGGCCACTACCTTGCACTGGCATGGTATGGATGTCCCTGCTGAAGAAGATGGCGGCCCTTACCAGATTATTCAGCCCGGTAATGCCTGGACTGCCCGTTACACGGTTAAAAATCCAGCGGCTACCTGCTGGTACCACTCGCACATGATGCACCAGACCGGTCGCCAGGTTTATCATGGTCTGGCGGGCCTGTTGATCGTCGATGATGAGCATCACCGCTCGCTGCCTCTGCCCCAGGACTACGGGGTGGATGATATACCACTGATCCTGCAGGACCGGCTGTTTGATGATCAAGGGCAGCTCTCATACCCGGACCGGATGGACGATCACATGGTCGGCATGCGTGGCGACGTCATGGTGATCAATGGCGTCATTAGCCCCACATTCATTGCCACTACCGGTCGAGTTCGCCTGCGCCTGCTCAATGCAGCTAACGCCCGGGCATTCACCCTGGCATTCAGCGATGGCCGTCACTTTGACCTGATCGCAACCGACCTGAGTCTGATTGAAAAACCCCTGACGCTGGAAACACTGGTGTTAAGCCCCGGTGAAAGGGCGGAGATAGTGGTGGACACCCTGTCAACGCAACCCTTTACACTGGTCAACCTGCCGGTGCCATCGACTTATCAGGCGCACTTCGGTTTATTGAGCGACCTGATGCGTGAGCTGGACACGCAGGCGTTTGACGTGCTGACCATCATCCCTCCTGCCGCGGCGGTGCCAGCGGCGCCAGCGTTACCGGCGCAACTGAATGACATTGATTGGTTACCGGAACAGGATGCCAGCTATCATCGTCTGATCGCCATGCAAATGGGCGAAGGTCAGGGCAATGGTGGTAAACGCGGTGGCGGTCCGGGGGCCCGGCGCGAACGAGGCGGCTGGGGCGGCGGCAAGCACCGTATAAACGGCCGTATGATGGACATGAATTTCATTGAAGCCAGTATCGTTGCAGGTACCACTGAAATCTGGGAAATCACCAATGACTCCCCCATGATGCACCCCTTCCATATCCATAAAGTACATTTTCAGATTCTGGACAGGAACGGTGAACCCCCGGGCGAAGATGAACGTGGTTACAAAGACACGGTGCGAGTGCCACCTTTCGGCCGGGTGCGGGTCATCGCCCGATTCAGCGGCGAATCCAACCCACATATTCCCTTTATGTTTCACTGTCACATTCTTGAACATGAAGACAATGGCATGATGGGACAGTTTGTTATTGTCTGACAGCATCACTGTCTGGCAACCTATATTGGTCGCCAGACGACATGCCGCTGTCACCTACCTGTCACTCACTTGTCACCCCAGTTACATCAAATCGTCACTACAACGTCATAGCATGCTACCCCGATAACAACAACGATTCACACATTCAATGTTTTCGGAGTTTACCAATGCATAATTCCCACAAATTTATGCCTCGCAAGCTATTGCTCGCCATAATGGCAGTCAGTGCCAGCACTAGCGCCCTGGCACAATCCAGTGATATGGAAGAAATTGTCGTCTATGGCCAGCGTGCTGCCCAGAACAAAGCCCTGGACGAGTACCGCAGTGCCGACTCGATCACGAATTTCATTGCTGCAGACGACATGGGACAGTTCGTTGATCAGAACGTCGCCGAATCCCTGCAGCGTCTGCCCGGTATTTCAATTTCCCGTGACCAGGGTGAAGGCCGCTTCGTCAGCGTGCGTGGTATTGATGCGGGCCTGAGCACTGTCACCATTAACGGCATGCGTATCGGTACGCCAGAAGATGAATCGCGTGCAGTCCCTCTGGATGTCATTCCAACAGGTTCCGTTGACTTGCTGGAAGTGACCAAGGTCCCAACTCCAGACATGCCGGGTGACGCCATCGGTGGCGCCGTGAATGTACGCTCTGCTTCGGCGTTTGATCGGGACGGGCAACAGTTTACTTACCGTGCTGAAGCGTCTTATAACGAACTGAGTGGCGAAACCAGCCCGAAAGGTCAGGTGGATTTCAGCGACACTTATGACGCGTTTGGTGGCATGGACAACCTGGGTGTGACCTTTGGCCTGAATTACACTGAGCGCCAGATGGAATCCGATAACGTGGAAGGCGCATACGATTTGCTGGATTTTAATGGCAATGACGTGCTGTCTGTTATCGAATTGCAGGAACGCAAGTATGCGCTGACCCGTGAACGTACTGGCGCCAACCTGAACCTGGAACTGCGCCCAGATGAGTCCACTCGCTACTTTGCCTCGGCCGTTTACAGTGAGTTCCAGGACGCAGAATCACGCCAACGCACGATTTATGCCTTTGAAGATGGTGATCTGAGCAGCTTTGATGGTTCCGCTGCTGTTTACTCGGACATACCCGAAGATGGCTTCCGTCGCCGCATTCGTTACCGCACCAAGAACCAGGACACCATGGCCTTGAATCTTGGTGGCGAGCATGACTTCAATCAGTGGCGCCTGGATTACAATGTGGGCATCTCTGATACCAAAGAGCGCGTACTGGATGAGAAAGAGGGACGCTTTGAAAAAACAGGTGACGCCTTGAACGCCGATGTCTTGATTGGCGGCGGTCTGCCTTCATTCACGATTCGCAATGGCGACACAGTGACAGGTGAACATCTGGTCAACAGCAACTATGAGCTCGACCGCGTTGTACTGGAACCGATCTGGGTGGACGACAAAGATGTCAACTTTGCCATTAACATGGAAGTCCCCTATGCCTTTGGCATTCAGAACCTGACGTTGAAAGCCGGCCTGGATGGACGCTTTAAGGAAAAAGACTCCAATGTTGACGAAATTGAACTGAGAGATGTACCCGATCTGAATCTGGCTGACTACAGTATGGCGCCTTGGTCACACGGACTCGCCGACATGGGCGATGGCATCAGTGCTGATCAGTTTATGGGGTATTTCAGTAATAACCGCTCATCGTTCTCACAGCGCCCCCAGGATGTTGACGAGAACAATGAACTGTCACTCTCACAGGACTATCAGGCGGAAGAAGATGTTACCGCAGCTTACCTGATGGGTACCTGGGAAATGCAAAACATGCAGATCATTGCCGGTGGCCGAATCGAGCAAACCGACTATAGCGCGCTGGGTAATGAAGTGGTCTATGATGCCGATGGCAACCTGAGTATTAACCCACGGCGTGTAGACTCAAGCTATTCCAATTTCCTGCCAGGTCTGCACCTGCGCTACGAACCCACCGACGACCTGGTGATTCGAGCTGCATGGAGCAATACCATTGCCCGTCCTTCCTTCGGCGACATTTCACCTCGCTCCTTCGTTAATCGGGAAGACCTGGAAATCGAAGCAGGCAATCCGGACCTGGACCCTTACACCTCTGCCAACTTCGACTTGCTGGCTGACTGGTACTACGGTGAGACAGGTGTGGTATCAGCGGGTGTCTTCTACAAAGACATTGATGATTACATTGTGGAATTTACGTCCAGAAACAATCCAGTCTACGCGGGTTATGATGTGACCCAGCCGATCAATGGCACCAAGGCATCCGTAAAAGGGTTTGAGTTTAATGTTCAACAAGGTCTGGAAATCATTGACCCGGCATTAACCGGATTACTGGCAGGCGCAAACCTGTCGGTACTGGATACCGAACTGACACTGGCCGAACGTAATGGTGAAGATTTCATGCTGCCAGCAGCCGCCGAAGAGTCTGGCAATATTTTCATCGGCTACGAAAACGAGCAATTCAGTACCCGCCTGAGTGCCACTTACCGTGGCGAGATGCTGGATGAAGTCGGTGACGATCGTGATTTCGACATTTATGTCGCCTCACATACCCAGGTAGACCTGACGGCATCGTATCGTTTCAGTCAACAGATTGAACTGGTTGCGCAATTGATCAACCTAACGGACGAACCGCTGGAGCTGTACCAGGGATCAAAAGGCTATACCCTGCAACTGGAAGAGTACGGCCCTACTTTTGCGTTTGGTCTGAAAGGACGTTTCTAACAAAGATGCTGTGCAGCCAGGCTAGCCCCTGGCTGCACAACTTTATTGACAGAACTTTACTGACAAACTTTCAGACAGAGCACGAACAGATTCCCCCGCCAATGGCAAACAGGTCACTTCCTTCGCCAGGCATGAAACTTTTCCACCAGTGAGAGCAGTTTCTCAGGTGCATGATTTCTCTTCCACTCACCAGCAGCGTATTTGTTGGCCTCAGCCCAGGTCGGATAGGTGTGGATGGTGCCTAGCAATTTGTTGAGACCCAGGCCGTGTTTCATCGCCAGAACAAACTCACTCATGGTCTCAGCGCTGTGCTCCCCGACAATGGTCACCCCCAGGATGTTGTCTTTTCCTGGTGAGGTCAGCACTTTGACAAATCCATGAGCTGCCGTTTCTGCAATCGCCCTATCCAGATCGTCTATTCCATAACAGGTGACTTCATACGCTATTTCCTGTTCCATTGCTTCGCGCTCACTTAACCCGACACGGGAAACCTCCGGATCCGTAAAAGTGGTACGAGGAATCACGCGATAATCCGCTTTGAATTTTTTAAATTGCCCGAACAGTGCATTCACTGATGCATACCAGGCCTGATGCGAGGCAACGTGCGTGAACTGGTATGGGCCAATGAGATCGCCACAGGCGTAGATGTTCGGGAACCGGGTTTCCAGGAATTCATTGGTCTGAAGTGGCTTATCGGTGTCAATACCCAAAGACTCCAGGCCATAGCCTTTTAATCTGGCCTTTCGTCCCACCGCACAGATCAGCATGTCATATTCCAGAGCAGCCTCTACCCCACCTTGCTCCACGATAATCTGCTTTTTATCATCCACCTGTTCACAGCGCACCGCTTTGTGTTCAACGAGCACAGTAACCCCATCACTTGTCAGAGAGGACGCCACAAACGATGAAACGTCATCATCCTCACGCCCCATTAAACGATCTGACATTTCAACCTGGGTAACCTTGGCACCTAGCCGAGCGAAACTTTGCGACAGCTCACAACCTATTGGACCGCCACCCAACACAACAATACGCTCTGGCAGCTCTTGCAAGGCAGACAGCGCTTCCCATAGCGTATCACTGGTGACATAACCGGTTTCTTCCAGCCCGGGCAATGGCGGCACCACAGGGCTTGCTCCCGTAGCGAGCACGATAGCGCGCGAGATCAGGCGTTGCTTCTCACCATCGGCACGGTCTATCTCTACTGTCCAGGGATCAACCAACCTGGCATACCCCTGCACCACATCGACTCCGAGCCCAGTATAACGTTCGACACTGTCATGGGGTTCTATCTCCTTGATCACCTGCTCGATGCGACCGGTCAGCTTTTTGAAATCAAAAGTTGGCGTATTGCCCTGTAAGCCAAATCGCTCAGCATTATGCATCTGATGAGCCACTTTGGCAGACTTGATCAGAGCCTTGCTTGGCACACAACCATAGTTTAGGCAGTCGCCTCCCATCTTGTTCGCCTCCACCAATGTGACCTTGGCTTTCACGGTGGCAGCAATATAGGATGCAACCAGACCGCCTGAACCGGCACCAATGACTACCAGGTTGCGGTCATACTGACGAGGCTTTTTAAAACCGGCATAGACGCGACGCCGGTTAATCACAGCCAGTAATTTCTTGGCGATCAATGGAAACGTGCCAAGTAGCGCAAATGATAACAGCAAGGATGGTGACATGATGCCGCCCAGCGATTCCAGGCTGCCCAGCTGAGTGCCAGCATTAATGTAAACGGCAGTTCCCGGCAGCATGCCCAACTGGCTGACCCAGTAGAACGTGCGTGTTTTCAGCGGGGTCAGTCCCATCAGCAGATTAATCAGGAAAAACGGAAACAGTGGCACCAAACGCAAGGCAAACAAATAGAAAGCACCTTCTCGCTCGACACCGGCGTTTATGGTCTTTAGCCGCCCCCCGAAGCGCTGCTGGACGGTATCACGTAAAATAAACCGGGATACCAGAAACGCCAGTGTTGCCCCAATGCTGCTGGCGAAAGAAACCAGCACCAGCCCCCACCCCAGGCCGAATAAGGCACCCGCAGCCAGCGTCAATATAGCCGCGCCGGGCAATGACAGGGCTGTCACAGCGACATAAATAACAAAGAAGATGCCACTGACCAGGTAAGGTGATGTATCACGCCAGCGGGAGAACTCTCCCAACGCATCCTGCATCCCTTGCAGGGTCAGATAACTTCTCAGATCCAGTGCAAAGAAAACTGCCACTACCAGAAAGATAAGCAGCATCAATCCTATTTTTCGCATGTACGTCCCTTACTTCATTCTTTGATGTTTTCGCGATACCAGGCTCAGATTTGCGCATTGCCCGCCGATTCATTAACCTACAGGAAAGACCGGATAGAATCGATTCTATTCCCGCTAACTCCCCTTAATAGTGCAAAGACTGGCTTTAATGATAATAACGATACCGCAGCAACGCATTTCTCTGACTGAAAATCAGTTTATTCTGGCAGGATTCTGCTTGTTGCCGTTTGCACAAATTCTGCTGTCGGCACTGGTGGGAGCACTGTTCATAGACGGCCCTGCTTCCGGTTGGCACCGCTATGGTGGAGTTTTGTTTAGCCTCAAGCTGGCATTGTTTCAACTCCCCTTTGCAGCCGGACTGGCATACCTTGTCACACCACGACTGAAACGCAGTTCGCTAAAAAACTGGGAAGTTGCTGAAATTGGCGTATGGACTGTACTGGCCTCGAGCCTGGGTGGCATGTTTTTGTGGTGGGTTACAACCATCCTGGTAAATGATAATGCCAGCTTTTCACTCCTGCTCAGCCCCAGGCAATGGTTTCAATTACCCCTCTTCACGCTGTTTTACTATCTCAATGGTGGCATATCACTGGTAATAGGCGGTCTTGTCAGCTGGTATCTTTCACGACACAACCCGTTTTCTCTTTAATACCGGCCAGCCTTGTATTGCTAAACAGCCCGGTCCCCCGGGGCCAGACCACAGGCAGGAGCATCCGGCTAAGCTTCAGACGGAGAGACTCGAACTCTCCCCCCCTCTTATGTAGATAATCAGCGAACCCGTACATAATATCTGGCAATAAGAGATTATATGTCTTATATTATGAACATATATCAATAAAAAGATCACTATATAAGACAAATATGAAAACCCAGGCAACTCAAACCTTACCAAGAATGGCTCGACAGTCCCTTGTAAAACTAGGGGGAGACATTGCAGTTGCACGCAAGAAGCGCCGCATATCCACAGTATCTATGGCTGAGAGAGCATTCATCAGCAGAGGGACACTGTACAAAGTTGAAAAAGGAGATCCTTCTGTTTCGATGGGGATATATGCCACGGTGCTTGCGATTCTAGGCCTTGCCGAAGGCCTGGGTGACCTGGCTGACCGTAGAATCGACACGCTAGGACTCGATATTGAGGAAGACCGGCTCCCGAGAAAAGTACACTCTGGACGAAGAGCGTCTACTACCCATAAACGAAACACGGGTAGTAAAGGTTCAGCATCATGACTGATACTCTCGAAATCTATGTTGACCTGAATAATGATCAGGGGGATACGGAGACAACACTGGTCGGCCGGTACCGTTATATTGCCAAACGAAACAGTCAAAGTTCGGTATTTGAGTACACTGAAAAATGGCTCAAGCATCCCCAGGCATTTGCTATTGACCCTGCGAACCTGCCTTTGGATCGCCAGCCATTTTATACCTCTTCCAGCAAGTCAGCGCTACCCGGCGCTTTGCGTGACACTGCACCAGACCGCTGGGGGCAACAATTGATAAAACGCGCATTTCGCAAAGCTGGCGAAAACCGTGCGCTCTCTGAAATTGACTACCTGCTTGCTATCAACGATCGAACACGCATAGGAGCACTACGATATAAACGCGAGCACGAGAACTCGTTCGATCACAACATTGGTCCGTACCGTGTACCTCCTTTAATCCAATTACCTGCATTAATGAATGCGGCCAACGCCGTCCAGACAAATACAGAGACTGCCGATGATTTACGACTGCTGCTAAATGAAGGCTCCCCACTCGGTGGAGCAAGACCCAAATCAGCCGTCGTAGATAATGAGGGCTTACTTGCCATTGCCAAATTCCCCAAGCCTGATGATGATCGCAGCATTCCTCACGGTGAAGTGCTAGCGATGAAATTAGCAAAACGGGCAGGAATGCAGGTTGCCGACGCAAAATTACAAGATGTGGCGGGACGACCTGTGGCTCTTATTTCACGGTTTGACAGGCACAATAGCCAGCGCATCCCGTTTTTATCAGCAATGAGCCTGCTGGGCCTGAGTGATGGTGATGAAGCCACTTATATCGATATCGCCGAATGTATTCGTATGTATTCAAGTGAACCCAAGGCAGACCTTCACGAGCTTTGGCGAAGAATTATTTTCAGCGTGCTGATTGGCAACCTTGATGATCACTTGCGTAACCACGGATTCCTGTATGACGATGAGGACAAGTGGCGCTTATCACCCGCCTACGATTTAAATCCAGTGCCTGCCTCAGAAAAAACGCGCGAACTCTCAACGTGGATATCTGATGCTGGCCCTGATGCAGACGTTGACCAGGCTCTGAGTGCCGCCCCATATTTTGCTTTGAAGAACAAGCAGGCTCTAGCGATCCTGAATGAAGTATCGATTGCCTTGAAAGGCTGGCAGAGTCTGGCCCGGCAGTTAGGTATGAACCCGGCAGATATAGCCGTTTATGCCACGGCTATTAAACCATAAATTTGATAGTGCAGTTGGAGAGAGAAACATTGAGCAATTTATTCAATGCGCTTGATTATTGGAATGTAATAATGCAACAAAGCTCCATGTTTCCCCAAGTGTAGTTAAGTTTCTGAATTATTCATTTCCTCATGCAAATCAGCCCATTTCAATATTGCATCAAGAGTTGGACATAAGGCCTGTCCCCAATCAGTTAATCCGTATTCCACCTTTGGCGGCACTTGATGGTGAACTATGCGCCGAACAACACCATCGGCCTCCATTTGGCGAAGTTGTTGCATCAGTATTTTCTGAGTAATAGCTGGGCTCTGAGAACCGGAGTAGCTTCCCTCCGAAAAGATGAAACAGAATCACCAGTTTCCATTTACACTCAAGCCTTCTCTACTCCATCTGCTGCCGTAGTCGGAGTCCAGACTTTCTCTTCTTTTTTGCTCATAGACATACTATAAGGTAAGTACCTTACTTTTTGTGCGTTCTTCCTTTTTTAGAAGTATGACCAAAAAGTTTGCGATCTTGATTGTCGCAGTCAACGTCACAGTTCAAATATCTCGCCAATCAACGGCAGCGCCTCATCAATATGCGAGAACCGGTGCGAGCCACCAGCAAAGGTATGTACTGTCATCTGATGACCTATAGCTTCCAGTGTGGCGAAGGAATCAATCAGCTCATCGCCCATATCAAGCAGTACCATGCCGTTAGATGACGGCAGAAAATCAGGATACGCATCAACTGTTGCTTGGTCGAGCGTGAAGGGTCTGTCATAGTGATCGGTATGCGAGCCTATGTACTTGGACAGGGTTGCTTTCGTATTGATGACCGGATTGATTGCCACGAATTTCTTGCCCATCTGCTCAGACAATCGTGACACCAGGAAACCACCCATTGATGTGCCGATCAGCAAATCAGCCTCACGCAGAAATGAATCAACATCTGCCATTACAGTTCGGTATCCACGCGTGTAGTCCGGCGCATAAGCCGTGACATTAGCAATTTTACGTAGTGCGATCTGCTTATCGCTGTTGGGGTCAATTTTCGAGCCAAAACCGTGTATGTACAGAATATTCATCTTTATGCCTCTTCCGCAGGATGCTATTACAGAACCATAACCCAAACAATCACCGGGCCGAATATGGATTGAGTATATATTTGTTAACGACACGATACGTCGCTGCCGAGTGTTAAGGTGAATACCTATGAAATGTGAACGACTGGAGGGACGATGTACGACCTGATTGGCGATATTCATGGTTACTCTGAACACCTGAAGAACCTGCTCAGTAAGCTGGGTTACTTCGAACGCGGTGGAGTCTGGTCACATCCAGAGCGCCAGGTAATATTCCTGGGTGACTTTGTCGACCGAGGCAAAGGCCAGCTTGAAACCGTACAAATTGCCAGGGCTATGGTAGAAAATGGCCATGCTCTGGCCGTTATGGGTAACCACGAGTTCAATGCGGTGGCTTACGCTACGCCAGATCGAAATCAACCCGGCGCATACCTTAGACCTCATAACCAAAAAAACTACGAACAACATGAAGCCTTCCTGAAGGCAGTAAAAGAAGGCAGCGCTGCCCACCACGACGTCATCGCCTGGTTCAAGTCACTTCCCTTGTATCTGGATTTGCCAGGCTTGCGGGTGGTTCATGCGTGTTGGCATGAACCGTCACAACAGGTCATGGATAATTATCTGGATGCGGATAACCGTATGACAGAAGAAGCGTGGTACCAGGCGACCCAAAAGGGTCATGAGGCATACGATGCGGTGGAAATTTTACTGAAAGGGCTTGAGATCCCACTGCCCGATGGCATTCATTTTATTGATAAGGGCGGCCATCCTCGGCACCACATCCGCAGCCGCTGGTGGCAAGCCGGTGCCACCACCTACAAGGATACGGCCATTGTGCCGCCTGACGCGCAGTCGAGCATACCTACCGATTCGATTCCGGCTGACCTGTTACCTGGTTACGACGGCAAGAAACCCTTGTTTCTGGGCCATTACTGGATGCAGGCGGACAAACCGGTGCCACTGACCGAGCACATTGCCTGCTTGGACTACAGCGTTGCCAATGAACATGTCGATGCTAACAACAAACACAGCAAACTGGTGGCCTACCGCTGGCAGGGAGAACAAACACTGACTTCTGATCATTTTGTCTGGGTGAGCTGATGAACGTACAACAGGAAATTGCAAAACGAGCAGCACAGTACGAAGAAGATGAGTTGCTGAAGCTGATCGGCATCCCCAAACCCAAAGAACGCGACCGACAGCGCCTGCGCAGTGTCATTGCCGATCCGACACTGGGTGTTGATCACTCACCTTTCCCGTTTATTAAAAGTGGGACGTTATTTGCCAAATCTCTTGGGGTGGCCCTTGGAATAGACCCGGAAGTCATGGATGCGACAATCACTCAAATTAAGCAGGAGCTGGAAGAGCAAGCTAACCGATTCATTCCACGGATTTTTGTGGAAACGCATTTCAAACGCGCCTCTCAGCCCCTGTTCGCGCTGGCGGCTTGTGAACATTTCCGTCGCCCGAATCTGGATAAACAAACATTGACTATCTACTTTCAGGCCAATGAAGCCGAGAAGATTCAACTGATTGGCAGGTTTGTGAAAGAGCACTACGCTGACTGTCAGGGCGATCTAGGTATCTGGGGTTCAATAGACCACTATGTGTGTACGTTTGCCCCAGAACGCGCTTGGGCTTTTCGGCCAGATGGCAGCCTGGTGAAGGAAGTTAACGCTACCAGCCACAGCGAAGCCAAACTGACCCTCAACGGCAAACAAATACCTCTCTAACAACACGATTCAGGGGAAAGAGTATGTTTGAATAGAAACGCTATCCATTCCGGGATGAAATCCCAAAACGTCTTATCAGCAAAACCAAAGGCAAACTTTTATTATGGATCAACCGGATTGGCGTCGAGAGCTGTTGTCTGAGGCCTCCAAAGGTGGCGTCACTATTCATGCGCTATTGCGAGAGTCTGATAGTAATGACATAAACTGAGTAATGATCGCTACAACCTCGTCATTAGGAGCCATACCAAACCAGTCGTCAAACTCACTCATGACAGCCTCGTCAGTCGAGTGACCATCAGCGAGCCGGGAGACAATACCTGCCGCAACCCGATCGTACTCATCCAGGCACTCGTTTTCTGCGCAGCAGGTGTGCATTGGGTCAAGGCTGGTGTGCGCTACCGGGGGCCAAACCAGCTCCGGCACACTTTTGCCAGCTGGCTACTGACCAACCTGGAACCCGGGTGCTGCAATTGCCAAAATCAGAGAGAAAAACAACGGAATTGGTTTGCATTTGATTCGAGAGAAAAGCTAACCAGTGATAGCCTTTTGATAATAAAGACGTTTTAATGGTGCGGACGGAGAGACTCGAACTCTCACACCTTGCGGCACTAGATCCTAAGTCTAGCGTGTCTACCAATTCCACCACGCCTGCAGCTAAAACTGAAATACTTTTCCAGCTTTCGGATTGCAAATATAAGCATTCGTCTGAATTCGCAAAGCGGAATCGTAGGAATTTTAGTATTTTTGAATCCACATAAAAATAAACCATGTCCGACATCAAAAAATATATAGAAGCAAACAAAGATCGTTTCATTAATGAACTCATAGAACTCTTAAAAATTCCTTCTGTTAGTGCAGATCCAGCTTATACACAAGATGTTTTAAATACCGCTGATGTAGTGAAAGATCGTCTAGAAAAAGCAGGCTGTGATCTTGTGGAAATATGTGACACTCCAGGATATCCTATTGTATATGGAGAAAAAATTATCGATGAAAAACTACCTACTATTTTAGTTTATGGTCATTATGATGTTCAACCTGCAGATCCACTAGAACTTTGGGATTCTCCTGCATTTGAACCTGTTATCAAAAAAACAGAACTTCATCCTGAGGGAGCAATTTTTGCTCGAGGTGCCTGTGATGATAAAGGTCAGATGTATATGCATGTAAAAGCCATGGAATACATGACCACTACTGGAAATCTTCCTTGTAATGTGAAATTTATGATTGAAGGTGAAGAAGAAGTGGGTTCTGAGAGCTTGGGTTGGTTTGTAAAAAACCACCACGAAAAACTAGCCAATGATATTATTTTAATTTCTGATACTGGAATGATTGCTAATGATATTCCTTCTGTAACAACAGGATTAAGAGGTTTAAGTTATGTTGAAGTAGAAATTACAGGGCCTAATAGAGATTTACACTCTGGCTTGTATGGTGGTGCAGTAGCAAACCCTATTAATATTTTAACAAAAATGATAGCTTCATTGCATGATGAGAACAACCATATTACCATACCTGGTTTTTATGAAAAAGTAGAAGAACTGTCTAGAGCAGAGAGAGATGAAATGGCAAAAGCTCCCTTTTCTTTAGAAAACTATAAAAAAGCATTAGATATTGCTGCTGTATATGGTGAAGAAGGATATACAACCAATGAAAGAAACTCTATACGCCCTACCCTAGATGTTAATGGAATTTGGGGTGGCTATACTGGAGAAGGTGCAAAAACAGTCATTGCTTCTAAAGCCTATGCAAAAATATCTATGCGCTTGGTTCCAAACCAAGAATGGCATGAAATTACAGATTTATTTACCAAGCATTTTGAAAGTATTGCTCCAGAAGCTGTTACTGTAAAAGTAACACCACATCATGGTGGCCAAGGTTATGTAACTCCCATAAACACTATTGGTTATGAGGCGGCTAGTAAAGCTTATCAAGCAACGTTTGGAAAAGCTCCAATCCCTCAAAGAAGCGGGGGAAGTATCCCTATTGTCTCTCTTTTTGAAGACGAACTAAACAGTAAAACTATTTTAATGGGCTTTGGCTTAGATTCTGATGCGATTCATTCACCAAACGAACATTTTGGAATTTTTAATTATTTAAAAGGAATTGAAACCATTCCTTATTTCTATAAATATTTTACAGAACTATCTAACTAAAAAAAAGCCGCTTCTAGCGGCTTTTTTTTAGTTGAGTATGGTTGCTTTTTTAATAAAGTCTATTTCAGGATAGTTGGTTCTAATAAATTTATTACCGTATCTATTAATAGAATCTTGACGCATGCCTAACCTATCTCCATATCCATCATAAAACTTCAAAACAGTCTCTTTTCCAGCAATTACTTTTGCAATTACTGGAAACCCTATCACTCCAGGATTCGCTATCGCATCTAATCGTTTGTTATTTTTTAAATTGATAAATATCTGAGTAGTTCTTGTCTTTACCCCTCCTCTAGCAAAGGAGATTGTCATGAGATCATTGCTTTCAATAACCTTTTCATCATCAATTTTAAAATTTCTCCAACTGGCATTTATCAAACTATCATTGTGAATTCCAAACTGAGCTACAAAACCCGGCACCACTCTAAAAATAGCAATATCTGTATAAAATTCATTCTTAATTAATTGATACAATCTGTCTACAGCTTTTGGTGACCATGCTCTTTTTGCTTCGATATCAAAATTTCCTTGCGTAGTTTCAAATCTCGCTTTAAAATAGTCAGGAGCCTGTTCTTTGGTCCATTTTTCTTTAAAGAGTTTGGGACTGCATGACACAAAAGAAATTAAAATTATAAAACTTATTATTTTTTTCATAGAAATAACTACTATTAGTCAGTTAAAATTACTCCTTTTCAGACATTTTTTTCACATAATCTGTAATAATAACAATCTGTGTGGGGCCTACTTTACCTTCAATATATTTTGCATTTTCATGATCTAAAGAAATTCTTCTAACAGCCGTTCCTTGTTTGGCAACCAAGCTAGATCCTTTTACTTTTAAGTCTTTAATTAAAACAACAGAATCTCCTGCTTGTAGAATAGCACCGTTGGCATCTCTGTGTATAATCTTCTCTGCCTCTTCTAAATGTTCTCCTGTTTCTTTTGCAAATCGCAAATCATCGTCTTCTAGATACAGCATGTCTAATAAATCTTGAGGCCACCCTTCTTTTCTTAAGCGAGATAATATTCTCCAGGCAATCACTTTTACGGCCCTAAATTCTGACCACATACTATCATTTAAACAACGCCAATGATTAGCATCTGTAGTTTCAGGGTTTTCTATTTGCTCTATACAGATAGCACACCCTAACAAGCTTCCATCAATACCTCCACCTCCTGTTGAGGTTGGTTTTACCTCATAGATTGCTAAGTTCTCTGAAGATACACATAGTTCGCAGGTATTTCCGCTTCTGTTTTGTAAGTCTAGTTCTAATGACATTTCTGCTTTTTTAGTTGTGCAATGATACCCTTATTCTCAGAGCACTGCAAATTACCTACCAGTTAAAGACTTTGGAACTCGGCCGTTTTTAATAGCTTCTGAACGCAAGCGTCTTCCAACAATTCGTTCATTCATAGTACCTATTTCTAGCACTTTATCAACATCTAAATTAGTATCAATTCCCATCTCATCTAGCATAACTACTAAATCTTCCGTAGAGACAAGGCCTACTAAGTTTGGATCTTTATAATAATAAGAACCTGTCCCTGCAACTGGTATTCCGTCTACAAAGTTTGCAGGCTGGCCACCAATACCTCCCATGGTAGCTTCAAAATGCGTCATCCCGGCTTGAAGCGCTGCCAGTACATTAGCCATCCCCCAGCCTCTGGTTGTATGAAAATGAACAATTTGTTTGTCTGTCATTCCTACTTTTTCTTGTAGCATACTGTAATATTTAAATACTCTATCTGGTGAAGCAGAACCATCATGATCAGCATGTTCTACATCATCTGCACCAATATCAAACCATCGTTGTGTATAGTCTATGGCTTTGTTGAGATCTGTTGGGCCTTCTATTGGGCATCCCCAAATAGTACTCACCGTACCATTTACTTTAATACCGGCATCATGTGCTTTTTTAATTTGAGCTTCAGCCATTTTCCAGTAGTCTTTTAATGACAAGCCAGAATTTTTTAGATGGTGAGATTCACTAGTAGAAACCATCAATAAAATTCTATCAGGGCCATAGCCTTCTAGCTTTGCCTGTATAGCTCTCTCTACTGCTTTTTCTCTAATGGTAATGGCTGTTAAAGAGGCCTCAGACAATAAATGCGACACCTTTTTAGAGGTTCTAATTTTTTTAAATAAATCATCGGCGTCAGAAAATTGAGGCATTCCTTTAGGATTTCCAAAATTGGTGACTTCTATGTTTTTAAACCCTGCTAAAAGCAATTGCTCTAACATCCAGAGCTTTGCTTGTGTAGGGATAAATTTTTCTTCATGTTGGTAACCATCTCTAACTGTAATATCACCAATAGTTACTTTTTTTGGGTAGTGCATGTCTATTTAAAAATTTTAGAATGTTAAAAATATTAAATAGCTTGCTATAATAAAGTGAAAAATAAAATTATCTACGTAAAATGGCTAAACTTTAATATGATTTTAGCATTTGAAGAAAAAAATGATCGCTTAGAGAAAGCTTATTCTATTTCTAAAGAGGTGAATTTGAATGTATTTCCATCAAACAACCCTTTATCAGATAACTTCAAAGAGGGTATTACCAAAAGCGCCATAAAAGATAAACTCATATAAGGAGCACGCAAAGTACTGCCCATTTCTTTTGCCATAGCATCAAGAGCTGCATAAGCATTTCCAATGATCTCTGCTGGTTGATCACTCATGATTCCGGCTACTGGAAGTGCCACTACTTTTTCTGTAGTTTTGGTTACGGCACAAACGCCTCCCTTATTTTCTATAATTAAGTTTACCGCTTTACAAATAGCTTCATCAGAAACCCCAATTGCAATTATATTATGTGAATCATGCCCAACAGAACTGGCAATAGCACCTTCTTTAATTCCGAAATTTTTAATGAAAGCGATAGATGGTATCTCATTTTTATATCTATTTACCACCGTCATTTTTAGAACATCAGTTGCTGTATTTGACACTAAATTTCCATCAACAATTAAAGAATCTGCTGCTATTTGATTGGTTACCAACTCTCCATCTAAAGCCTCAATAACTCTAATTTTTTTAGATGACGATGCCAATCTAAAATCTGCTACTTTCTTTATATCTGTGTTAAAATTATTCAATACTTCAAAAGGAACAGATTTTACAAAACTTTTTCCATTTTTGGCAACCAACTCACCATTAATATAGGTTTCTAAAACATTGAATTCTTTTAAATTATCAACCAAAATAAAATCTGCAGGATCACCAACTTGCAATAAACCAACCTCTAAATTATAATGTTTTACAGGATTTACACAAGCTGCTTGCAACACTTTAAAAACATCAATTCCTTTTGCTACTGCTCTTTCACATAATTGGTTGATATGCCCTAATAGCAAATCATCTGGATGTTTATCGTCTGAACAAAACATCATATTATTATAATGTTCAGGTAATAAATCTATTAAAGCCTCAAAATTCTTTGCAGCACTTCCTTCTCTTATAAGAATTTTCATTCCTTTTTGTAGTTTCTCTAAAGCTTCATCATACCTAAAACACTCATGATCTGTAGAAATTCCTGCAGCAATATATTTAGTAACATCATCGCCTCTTAAACCAGGCGCATGACCATCAATGGGTTTGTTATTATTTTTTGCATGTTCAATTTTTTGTAGCACCTCTTCATCATCAAACAACACACCGGGGTAATTCATCATTTCTGCTAAATAGTTGATGTCTGGGTTTTCCATCATCAACTTAATATCATCAGCATTAATTACAGCTCCAGCACTTTCAAAAGAAGTGGCAGGCACACAACTTGGCGCTCCAAAATTAAATTTTAAGGGAACTTTCTTCCCATTTTCAATCATAAAATCTACTCCCTGCACTCCTAATACGTTGGCAATTTCGTGCGGATCGGAAACAGTAGCTACCGTACCATGAAGAACCGCAATTTTTGCAAATTCTGAAGGTACTACCATAGAACTTTCTATGTGAATATGCGCATCTACAAAGCCAGGTAAAATATAATTTTCTACCTCGTGATTTACTTCTCTAATAGCAGAAATTTGTCCGTTCTCTAAACACACTTCACCTTTAAAAATTCTTTTATTAAGAATATCTACAATGTTTCCTTTCACATTCATAATCTTGCTATATTTAGAACAAATTTACAAAGAATAAAAAGGGTTTTTATTCAAGTTTTATCCTATTTTTAGATTATGAATTACGCTCAACAGAAAATCTCTACATCGGAAGCCGAAAAAATTCTTTTTGACTTGTATTGTATTAAAGGAACTGCATCTCCTTTACCTGGTTATGTTGATTTTAATTTTAGAATTAAAATAGAGAATGAAGAAGGGTATATTCTAAAAATTTCTAGAGTTGAAGAAAACAAAAAGTACCTAGAATACCAGCAACACTTATTGCAATTTATTGAGAATAGTGATGAAGAAATTATTGCTCCAAAAGCCGTTACAGATAAAAACAATCATTTAATTTCTGAAATTACAGATCGTTACAAAAAAAAGCGTTGTGTACGTTTACTTACTTGGGTTTCTGGCAAAGTCTGGAGTGCTGTAAACCCACAATTAGAAGATTTACGCTTTAGTATTGGTGCGCAATGTGGCACCTTAACAAAAGTATTACAAGGTTTTAAGCACCCGGAAGCGCATTATAATTTTGACTGGGATATTGCACAATCTCTTTGGACAAAAAAGCAGCTACATTTATTTGAAGCTCCCGAAAAAGAAATACTAATGCTGTTTCAAGATAAGTTTGAAGCCTATCAATCCACCTATACTGGCTTAAGAAAAAGCATTGTACATAATGACCCAAATGACAATAATATTATTGTTACCAATAGCATAGTACAGCCAAAAGCAAAAGCAGCCATAGACTATGGAGATGCCATGCACACACAAACCATTAATGATCTAGCCATTCTTTGTGCCTATGGTACTATGGGCCATCAAGATCCATTAGAGGCGGCTCTTGCATTTATAAAAGGCTATCATAATTCTTTTCCTTTATTAGAAAAAGAGCTAGCTCATTTATTTAATGCCATTGCCATGCGACTTGTAATTATTGTTACCAGAGCTGCCATGAGCAAAATTGAGGAACCAGACAATGAATATCTGTGGATTAGCGAAAAACCTGCCTGGGAAGTATTGTATAAATGGTCTAAAATTTCAGAAGATTTTGCACATTATTCCTTTAGAAATGCCTGTGGTTTTTCTGCACACCCAAATGAAGAACAATTTAAAAAATGGGCAGCAACTAGGCAATATTCTTTAACAGAATTATTCCCAACAGTTCATAGAAAAGACATAGAACTATTAGATTTAAGTGTCTCTAGTACTTGGATTGGTCATCAGACCGATTTTAACAATATTGACTTTTTTCAATTTAAAATAGACCAACTTCAGCAAGAACATCCAACAAAAATTATCTCTGGCGGGTATCTAGAGCCAAGACCTCTGTACACAGCTACTGCCTATGATAAAATAGGAAATTATGGCCCAGAAAGTAGAACTATTCATCTAGGAATCGATTTTTGGCTTCCTACAAACACACCTGTTCATGCATTGTTTGATGGTGAAATAGCCGTAGCAGTAAATGACCATGGAGATAAAGAATATGGTGGCTTGGTTGTTTTAAAACATAAAGAAGAAGATCTCGAGTTCTTCACATTATATGGTCATTTAGATCCAGCAAGCGTGTTGCATTACCAAAAAGGAGACGCCATTTTAAAAGGGCAAAAAATTGGTGTATTAGGAGATAAAACCGTCAATGGTAATTGGGCCCCTCATCTGCATTTTCAGGTAATGCTCTCGTTACTAGACTATACAACTGATTTTCCTGGAGTTGCCTATGCAAATCAAATAGCTGTTTGGAAAAGTCTTTGCATAGACCCAAATGCATTGTTTCATATTAAAAACCTCCAAACAAAAAAGAATACTTCAAACGAAGAATTAATTGAGTACAGAAAACAGCATTTAGGAAAAGGCTTGAGTTTGCAATACAAAGAACCTCTTAAAATGGTTCGAGGAGAAGGGGTGTATCTTTTAGATGAATTGGGAAGAAAATATTTAGATACTGTAAATAATGTTGCTCATGTTGGCCATGAGCATCCTACAGTTGTAAAAGCAGGGCAAGAGCAAACAGCTGTTCTCAATACAAACTCTCGCTATCTGCATGAAAACATCAACCTACTAGCCAAAGAAATTTTAGCAACCTTACCACCAGAATTAAGTGTTGTCCATTTTGTAAATTCTGGCAGTGAAGCCAATGAATTGGCTATTAGAATGGCAAAAACTGTAACAGGTAAAGAAGATGTTATTGCCTCACAGGTTGGTTATCATGGAAACACAAATATTTGTGTAGACATTTCTTCTTATAAATTTGATGGAAAAGGTGGCAAAGGAGCACCAGAACACACACATATCTTTCCATTACCAGATGCTTTTAGAGGGAAATACAGGGGCAAAAATACTGGAGAAAAATATGCAGAAGAAGTACAACAATGCATTGATAGGATTCATAAAAGAGGAGATGGTGTAAGTGCGCTAATTGTAGAACCTATTATTTCTTGTGGTGGTCAAATAGAATTACCTGAAGGGTTTTTACCCATGGCTTATGCAGCGGTTAGAAAAGCTGGTGGGTTGTGTATTTCTGATGAAGTACAAGTAGGTTGTGGAAGACTTGGAGCATCTTTTTGGGGCTTTCAATTACACAACGTAATACCAGATATTATTACCATTGGAAAACCCATAGGAAACGGACATCCTTTGGCAGCTGTGGTTTGTACAGAAGTAGTAGCCAATAGTTTTGCCAATGGTATGGAGTTTTTTAACACATTTGGAGGCAACCCTGTTTCTTGTGCTATAGGAACTGCAGTGTTGCAAACAGTAAAAAAAGAAAAACTACAAGAAAATGCCTTAGAAGTTGGTGCTTATTTAAAAGAACAACTTCTCAATCTAGCCAAAGATTTTCCTATTATTGGAGACGTAAGAGGCCAAGGATTTTTCTTAGGAATAGAATTGGTAGATACTCAAAAAAAACCATTACCCAAACAAACAGATTACCTTATCAATAGAATGAAAGATCATGGTATTTTAATGAGTTCCGATGGTCTAGATCATAATGTCTTAAAAATAAAACCACCGCTAGTTTTTTCTAAAGAAAATGCACAACAGCTGTTGTGGTATCTTAGAAAAATATTGGCAGAAGATGTGATGAGGAGATTTTAGAAAGTCACTTTAATTCAAAAAAACCACATTTTCTTTCAATATAAACCCATAAATAATCTAGTAAAAATGAAGCTTGGTCAATTAGCATTAAAGGCTTATTTTTAAATTCTACAAACACCACTTATAATCATGCGTAACTTTTTTATCATATTCGCCCTTATTTCTTTTTCAAATCTAACTTTTTCACAAAAAGAAAAAACAATAGAATCAAAAAAATGGGATGTAAACAATCCTCATAAAGATTGGAACTATAAAAACTTTAATCTAAAAACAGATGAAGGTACTTGGATGAATTTAGATATAAGCCCAGATGGAGAAACTATTGTTTTTGATATGCTAGGAGATATCTACACCATGCCTGTTAGTGGTGGTAAAGCAACGGCTTTAAGAACAGGTTTAGCTTATGAGGTACAGCCTAGATATAGCCCAGACGGAACCTATATTTCGTTTACCAGTGATGCAGAAGGTGGAAACAATATTTGGGTGATGACTGCAGATGGAACAAACGCAAAAGCTATTACCAAAGAAAAATTTAGATTACTTAATAACGCTGTTTGGACTCCAGACGGAAAGTCTCTAGTTGCAAGAAAGCATTATACATCTCAACGTTCTGTGGGTGCTGGAGAAATGTGGCAATATCCATTAGTTGGTTCGGCAGGCCTGCAAATCACAAAACGCAAAAATGATCAACAAGATGTAAATGATCCTTCCATATCTCCAGACGGGAGGTATCTTTACTATGCAGAAGATATGTATCCTGGTGGTTTTTTTCAATACAACAAAGACCCGAACAGTCAGATCTATGTGATTAAGCAATATGACTTTACCACCGGAAAAACTAAAACAATTACCGGAGGGCCTGGTGGTGCTGCAAGACCTGTTGTTTCTAGAGATGGAAAAAACCTTGCTTTTGTAAAAAGAATTCGCGAGCAAACCGTGTTATACATTCATGATTTAAAAACTGGAGAAGAAAGACCTATCTATTTTGATCTAGACAAAGACCAACAAGAAGCTTGGGCAGTTTTTGGGGTGTATCCATATTTTAGTTGGATGCCAAATCATAAAGACATTGTTTTTTGGAGCGGGGGTAAAATACATACCGTGAATATTGACTCTAAAGTGGTGAAAAATATTCCTTTTCAGGTTGATGCTGCTATTAAATTAGCAGAAACTCATGGTGTAAAAAGAAAAGCTTTTACTGAAAATTTTTCGTCAAAAATGATCAAAGATGTAAAAACAGCTCCTAATGGAAAGAGTATAATTTTTACATCACTTGGGCATATCTATAAAAAAACACTCCCAGACGGAATACCCGCTAGAATTACAAATTTATTAGATTTTGAAGCAGATCCAAGTTTTTCTCCTAATGGTAAATCTGTATTATTTGTGACCTGGAATGATGAAAACTTAGGAGCAATTTACTCTGTAAAACTAGACGGAACTGGATTAAAAAAATTAACAAAACAAAAAGGAATCTATAGAACACCAGTCTATGACGGATCTGGAAGTAAAATTGCCTACAGAAAAGAAAGTGGGAATGGAGATCAAGGATTTGATTTTACTAAAATGACCGGTATTTATACAATGAGTTATACAGGTTCTTATCCAAAAAGAATCTCTGAAACTGGAGAATTTCCTCAATTCTCTGAAGACAACAAACGAGTGTTTTTTCAAACAGGGGGTGCTTTCTTTGGGAATTTAACTAAAAAACTAAAAAGTGTAGACTTATCAGGAAACGATGAAAAAAGTCATTTCACATCAAAACTTGCTAATAGAATTGTTCCTAGCCCAGACAATAAATGGATTGCTATTATTCATTTACATAAAGTATATATTGCGCCATTTATTCAAAATGGTCAGGAGATTAACTTAGATATTAAGACCAAATCTTTTCATGTAGAAAGTTTGTCTGAGGAAGCAGGAATAGATATTCACTGGGCAGCTTCTAACAAAAAAGTTCATTGGACATTAGGAGACAAATATTTCACTAAAAATATAATTAATAATACAACAGATCCTTTTGCTAAAACAAATTTAGACAGCTCAAAAGCAACTTCTTCATCTATTAACCTTACCGTAAAATCAGATGTTCCTGAAGGCATCATAGCTTTTACAAATGCTCGCTTAATAACCATGAATGGAAATGAAGTGATTGAAGAAGGTACTATTATAATCAATCAGAATAAAATAGATACCATTGGCACATCAGAAAAAATTGTAATTCCAGAAGGTGCTAAAGTCTATGACATGAAAGGAAAAACGATTATGCCTGGTATTGTAGATGTTCATGCGCATGTTGGGGCTTTTAGAAACGGATTAAGTACTCAAAAACATTGGCAATTTTATGCAAATTTAGCTTTTGGAGTTACCACCTCTCATGACCCTTCTGTACATACAAAAGCTGCTTTTACTTTAGAGGAATTACAAAAAAGTGGACAAACAGTTGGTCCAAGGTTATTTTCTACAGGATTTATTTTATATGGTGCCGAAGGCGATTTTAAAGCTGTTGTAAACAATTTAGAAGATGCAAGATTTGCCATTGAAAGAACCAAAGCATTTGGAGCAAAATCTGTAAAAAGCTACAACCAACCAAGAAGAGAACAGCGTCAGCAAATTATGCAGGCCGCCAAAGAATTGGGTGTAAATGTAGTACCTGAAGGGGGCTCTAACTTCTACTCTAATATGAGTATGATTTTTGACGGTCATACAGGTATTGAGCACAATATACCAGTAAACCCAGTTTATAAAGATGTGCTATCTCTTTGGGGAAATAGCAAAACTGGTTATACACCAACCTTAATTGTAAATTATGGTGGTATGAATGGTGAAATGTTCTTCTACGAAGAGAGTAATGTATGGGAAAATGAAACGCTGTTAAAGTATACTCCAAGATATGTGATCGATACTAGATCTAGGCATAGAATAAAAATTCCAGCAAAGGAATACGAAAACGGTCATATTCTAACCTCTAAAACAGTGACAGATTTATCTAAGGTAGGTGTAAAAGTAAATTTAGGAGCACATGGTCAATTACAAGGATTAGGAGCTCATTGGGAATTATGGATGTTACAACAAGGTGGTATGTCTAATTTAGAAGCACTAAAAGCTGCTACCATTAATGGGGCTGAATATATTGGTATTGGTGACGAATTAGGTTCTTTAGAAGTAGGAAAACTGGCTGATTTAATTGTTTTAAGTGAAAACCCATTAGATAATATTAGAAATACAAATACGGTAACTCACACCATGATTAATGGGCGATTGTATGATATTACAACCATGAATGAAATAGGTAATTACGACAAATCAAGAACTAAATTTTATTGGGAAAACGGAAAATATAATCAAGGGGTTCCTTTTAATTTTGATACCAACAGCTTTACAACTCCAACCTGTAGTTGTCATGAGTAATTAAAACGTTCGTTGTACATGAAATGGATTTAAGTCTAATGATGGTTTTTGATCTGAAATAATTTCTGTGACTAATTTGCCAGTGGCTGGCCCCAGACTCCATCCCATCATGGCATGACCGGTTGCAAAAGTTAAATTATTGTACTGAGATGTTCTGCCTATATAAGGAAGACCATCTGGAGTTACAGGTCTTAAACCACACTCAGCAGCCTCTTTATCTTGGGTGCTAATTTGTAAGCCTTGATAATATTTAGAGGCAGAATTAGCAATGGCATTGACTCTTACAGGATTAATTTTATGATTAATCTTATTAATCTCCATGGTTCCCGAAAATCTGGTAAATCCATCCATAGGTGTTACAGCAACTTTAGCCTCTAACAATACGGTTGGTATGGTAATATTGGTTTCTTGGGCTACATTAATACGGTACCCTTTACCTGGCTGTAACAACATTTTAATACCAAGTTTTTTACTAATAATTGGAGACCAACTTCCTGCTGCCATTACAAATTCATCTGCTTTAATTTCTTGTTTATTGGTGATCAATTTTGTAATTGTTTTATCAGAAATAACAATATCTTTCACCTCTTCTTCAGATAAAATTTCTACACCTGCTGCTTGTAAATAAGACAGCATGTTTTTCATAAAAACACTAGGTGTCATATGGGCATCTGAATGATAATAGACAGCACCTTTAATATTTAAGTTGGCTTTGGGATCTAATTTCTCTACTTCTTTAGCAGATAAATTTTCGACTTTTAAACCATTTTTTATTGCTTTTTGTCCGACGTTCCATTCTTCTTCACCAGTTTTTTCTTCTTTATAAGCCATTAATAACCCTTTGTGTTCGTAATGAAAATCAAAATCTCCTGATACTTTCATAGCCGAATACAATTCTCTGCTAAAAACATTAATATCTTTAATAACAGGAATAGACTGTGCAACCTTCTTTTTAGTTGAAGAGCGTTTAAAAGCCCATGCCCATTGTAAAAAATCTGAGTCTAACCTTGGTTTTACATAAAACGGACTTGAGGGATTAAACATCCATTTGAGTCCTTTGGTTATAATTCCTGGAGCTGCCAGTGAAATAATATGACTCGGGGTAATATATCCTGCATTCACATAAGAAGCTCCACTAGAAAAATTAGATTTATCTATAATGGTTACTTCATGACCTTCTTTATGAAGATAATAGGCGGTACAAACACCCATAATTCCTCCTCCTATGATGACTACTTTTTTTGACATTTTATACTAGTTTTTAAATCACAGAAAACCCGTGTGCATAAGGGTCGTCTTCATCATCAATACTAATGGTATTGTATCCATAAATCTTAGCCCATCCCTTAATGCTTGGAATAATTGCTGAAAAAGCACCTAGGCTAGTTTCTTGTTCTACACAGCCTACAAAAGTGCTTCCTATAAAACTTTCATGAATAAATTCTTCTCCTTTTTTTAATTTTCCTTTGGCGTGTAACTGAGCCAAGCGAGCAGATGTTCCTGTTCCACAGGGTGATCTATCAATGGCTTTTTCTCCATAAAAAACAGCATTTCTTCCATCGGAACTCTCATGAATTGGTTCACCAGTCCATAGTAAATGGGAGACGTTTTTAATACTTGAATCTTCTGGATGTATAAACTGATTTGGATATTTATTATTAATTCGTTCTCTAACTATTTGTGAATATTGTACAATTTGACTGGCTGTAAAATCTTGAATCCCCAAGAAGTTTTTTTGAGGATCTATAATTGCATAAAAATTACCTCCATAGGCAACATCAAAAGTTATTTCTCCTAGATCTGGACAGTCAACCGTTAATCCTTCAGCTGCCAAATAACTTTTTACATTGGTAAGTTTTACCCAATCTACTTTAGCTCCTGTTTGTTGATACTCAATTTCTACAAGACCAGCGGGAGCTTCCATTTTAATTTTTCCTGGAGTTTTTGGAATAATTAAACCCTCTTCTATAGCAATGGTGATGGTTCCAATAGTTCCATGGCCACACATAGGTAATGCACCAGAAGTTTCTATAAACAGAATTGAAAAATCATTTTCTGAATCATGTGGTGGATACAAAAAAGAACCACTCATCATATCATGACCACGTGGTTCAAACATTAACCCTGTTCTAATCCAGTCGAACTCTTTGATAAAATGCTGTCTTTTTTCACTCATGGTATCCCCTACCAAAGGTGGATGACCACTTTTAACGACTCTTACAGGATTGCCACAGGTGTGACCATCTATACAATCAAAAGTTGTGTTACTCATGAAGTACTTTTTCTATATAATTATTAATTCTAGTTTCTAAAATTGCCAATGTTACGGTTCCTTGTTCTAAAACTATTTCATGAAATGCTCTAATATCAAATTTAGTTTGCAATTGAGTTTCCGCTTTTTCTCGAAGTTCTCTAATCTTTATTTCTCCAATTTTATAGGATAATGCTTGTCCTGGCCATGAAATATATCGATCTGTTTCTGTGTTAATTTCATGTATTGATAGAGCGGTATTAGCACTCATAAAATCAACTACCTCGTCTCTAGTCCAACCTTTTGCATGAATTCCAGTATCTACTACCAGTCTACAAGCCCTCCACATTTCATAGGTAAATTTTCCAAAATGTTCATAAGGAGTGGTATACATTCCCATTTCTTCGGCTAAAAATTCTGAGTATAAACCCCAACCTTCTCCATAAGCAGATAAATATAAATTACGTCTAAATTGAGGAATGCTATCTCCTAGTTCATTATTTAAGGCACCCTGTAAATGATGTCCAGGTACAGCTTCATGCACTGTTAATGAGGGAATGGTGTAGAGTGTTCTGCTAGGAAGATCGAAGGTATTTACCCAGTAATAACCAGGATTGGTACTGTTTTTTGAGGTTCCCACATAGCGTCCACCAGTATATTTAGGTGCAATAGCATCCGGTACAGGTGCTACACCATAGGGTTTTCTTGGAAGTGTTTTAAAAAACCGTGGTAATTGCTCATCAGCTCTTTTTGCAATGTCTCTCGCAAACATCAATAATTCTTTTGGTGTTTTCGCATAGAACTGTTCATCTGTTCTTAAGAATTTTAAAAAAGCTGAAAAGTTTCCTTTAAATTTTACTTCTTTAATAATTTTTCTCATCTCTGCCTTAATCCGTGCTACTTCTTTTAAACCTATCTGATGAATGTCTTCAGCAGAATAAAGAGTACTTGTTGTGTAGAAATTAATTCTATTTTGATAGTATGCTTCTCCACCTGGTGTTTCTGAAACTCCAATAGAAGTTCTTGTTTTTGGTAGGTATTCGTCTTCAAAAAAAGTTTTAATTCTTTTAAATTGAGGAATAACACTATTTTCTATCGCAATCTTGGCAGCTATTAAGATAGAATCTTTCTGATCTTGGGTAATATTTTCTGGTAAATTTTTAAACGGACTGTAAAAATAACTGTCTGAAAAATCAGTTATAATATGGTCTTCATAAGTAGATTCATATCCGTTAAAAATCACCTTGGGTTGTGATACTCCTTTTTCTAACCCTTCCCTTAAATTCACAAAGTGTTGATCTACAAAAACAGGAATGGCATTTAGTTTGTTTAAATAATTTTTGGCAGCTTTATAATTAGATAAAGGTCTTACGCTGTAATTTAGATTACTGTGAAACCCCGCATCTGAAAGGAGTGGGTTTAAGAACCTTTCAAAGGTGAAATAATCTATCTGATCTTTGAGCTTAAACTTTAATAATTTTAATGAAATTACTTCTGTTTCAGAAAGCGCCATCTCTGAAACTCCTGAAAGCTTCGTCAATATAGTTTTTGCAAAATCTGCTTCAGATTGGTAGAATTTTTTAGTGAAAAGGCCTAGAGGAAATTCTTTTTCGTCATAGCCTTCATGATCTTGATATTCATTGACTATAGAAGTTAATAGCTGTGAAGAATTTTCTTTATTTGAAATACAACCGCAAACAGTTACTATAAAAACAAGGGTCATTATTCTTTTAAAAAACTTCATACTTATCTCTTTTTAAGGTTTATACACTCCATCTTCGTGACGAGAAATACCTAATGGATTTTCATCTTTCAATTCGTCAGGCAATAGAGTATTTGGCCAATCTTGAAAACTAAATGGGCGTACCCAACGCTTTATAGAATTAATTCCAACTGCAGTAAAACGACTATCTGTAGAGGATGGATAAGGCCCACCATGCACCATAGACGGAGAAACTTCTACTCCGGTAGGAACGCCATTGTAAATAATTCTTCCTACTCTGTTTTGTAATGCTTCAATAATTTTTGAATGTGATACTATTTCATCATTTTCAGCAATAATTGTACCTGTTAACTGACCTTCCAATTGTGAAATAATTTCTTCTAACTGACGACTATCTTTGCATTGTACTACCATAGAAAATGGCCCAAAAACTTCTTGATGTAAGGTACTGTTATCTAAAAATGTTTGCCCCTCTACTGTTGTAATAACTTGTTGAGCAAAATTAGGCTGCACTTCATCATTATATTGTGCAACAACCTCTATGTTACTTTGTGCAATTGTGTTGTCTTTATTAGCTTCATAGGACCCAATAATAGTTGGGTGTAACATTACAGAGGGTTGAATTTGTAAGATCTCTTTTCCTAAATTCTGAATAAACGCTGTAAGTTCTGCGCTTTTAATCCCTAACAACAATCCAGGATTTGTACAAAACTGACCAGTGCCTAGCGTAATAGAACCTGCATAGGTTTTTGCTAAATTTTTACCATTTTCATGGAGTGCCTCTGGTAATATAATTACTGGATTTACACTTCCCATTTCTGCAAACACAGGAATTGGCTCTTCTCTTTTAGCTGCCAAATCTAATAATGCTCTTCCTCCTTTAATACTTCCCGTAAAGCCTACTGCTTTTACTTTTGGGTGCTTCACCAAATCTACTCCTACTGCTATTCCACTACTGTTTAAGTTTGAAAAAACGCCGTTTGGCATTCCTGTAACTATGGCTGCCTGTACAATAGCCGAGGCTACCAATTCTCCAGTTCCTGCGTGCATTGGATGCGATTTAACAATAACTGGACAGCCTGCCGCAAAAGCAGCAGCGGTATCACCTCCTGCAGTAGAATATGCTAATGGAAAGTTACTCGCCCCAAAAACAACAATTGGCCCTAGAGGAATTAACATTTTTCTTAAATCTGGCTTTGGAGCTGGTGTTCTTTCTGGGTCTGCTGTATCTATGCTAGCTTCAACCCAAGAACCTTCAGAAACTAAATTTGCAAAGTTTCTTAGTTGCCCAATAGTTCTTCCTCGTTCTCCTTTTGCTCTTCCTGCTGGTAATCCAGTTTCTGAACAATAGGTTTCTATGAGTAGATCATCTAAGGCTAAAATTTCATCTGCTATCGTATTTAAAAATAACGCCTTCTGTTTTCCTGTAGTTTTTCTAAACTCTTTGAAGGCAATTGAAGCAAGATTTACAGCTTCTTCTAGCTCATCATTTGATGCCTCGTAAAAAGTAGGCTCATTTTCTATATTTAATATCGGGTTAAATGTTTTAAAAGTGATGGCTCCTTTTGCTGATAATGAATTGCCAATATAATTTTTTCCTGTAGTCATATTTAGTAATGATTAATTAATGATAGAATGTGTCAATGATTAAATTTCTAACATAATTTATAAGTTTTTATAATTTGGCAATATTGGTCTGTTTTTTAAACCCTGTTCGATAACTCGAATAACATGTTTGCGCTCTGCTCCATGTAAAGCCAAACGAGGGGCTCTAACATTTTCTGTTCCAATGCCTGTATAAACTTCGGCAAGTTTAATATTTTGAACCAATTTAGGATTAATATCTAATTCTAACAAGGGTAAAAACCATCTATAAATTTCTATGGCTTCTTTAATTCTACCTGCTTTCTGAAGTTCATAAATAGCTACTGTTTCTGCTGGAAATGCACAAACTAACCCAGCAATCCAACCATCTGCACCCATTAGCATACTTTCTAGTGCAATGGTATCTACTCCTGTCATAATCTTTAATCGATCTCCAAATCTATTTTTAATTCTAGTTATATTAGAAATATCTCTTGTAGATTCTTTTACGGCTTCAATATTTTTGCATAACAGTAGATCTTCAAACATGTCTAGAGTTACTTCAATCTTATAATCTACTGGATTATTATAGATCATAATAGGCAAAGAGGTGTTGTTAGCCACGGCTTTAAAATATTCAACGGTTTCTCTATCACCTGCTTTGTATCTCATTGGTGGTAACATCATTAAACCCTGAGCACCGTCTTGTTCTGCTTTTTGAGCAGCAGAAATGGCTCCTTTTGTAGATTGTTCTGCAATATTTATTAATACTGGAACTTTACCATCTACCATCGAAACAGTAGCTTTTGTGAGTGTTCTCTTTTCTTCCTCTAACAGGGTACTAGCTTCTCCTAAGGTACCTCCCAAAACAATTCCGTGAACTCCGGCGTCTAGTTGTGCCTGAATGTTTTTCTCAAACATCTTAAGATCTAATAGATCATCATCTGTAAACTTGGTGGTTACTGCAGGCATAACACCTTTCCATTCTATGCTCATTATTGTTGTTTTATTGGTATAAACTTGTGTCCTATTTCTTAATTTAATTCCTTTTCAAATAAGAAATTTTTCAATATCTCTAAACTTTCTTTTGGATTTTCTTCCATAGGTACATGACCTGAATTTTCTAAAATTTCTAATCTAGAATTAACTAAAATACGATCCATACGGATACCATTGTCTAGAGGAATCCATAAATCTTTTGCTCCCCAAATTAATAATGTAGGTGTTTGAATACTTTTTAGCTTGTCTATGTTAGCTGCTGCATCTAGTTTGAAATCTTTTTTTGCTCTGTCTACAAACGCTTTTCTGTTACCTACTCTTAGAGCCATTTTATGATAGCGAGTAACCAACTCATCTGTTACTTTAGAATTATCTGCATAGACCTCATCTATATTTTTTTTAATTAAAAATTTTGGAGTTACATATAAGAAAAGTGAACTTAACACTGGTGTTTTTGCCATTTTAAAAATTGCTGGTTGTTCTTTATTTGTGGGTAAACCACTAGCATCAACTAAAATAAGCTTTTCAACGTTCTCTGGATAATCAGCTGTATAATTCCAGGCAATATTACCCCCTAGAGAATTTCCTGCGATATGAAATTTTTTAAGTTGTAATTTTTCTAAAAAAGAGTGTAAAAAAGTGGTGTAGGCCTCTATTGAATAATCAGCATCTTTATTGGGTCCTGTAATGCCAAAAGCTGGCAAATCCATTCTTATAACTCTGTTTGTTTTTTTCAATTCATGAGTCCAAGCATCCCATGTATGCAATGATGCTGCTGTTCCATGAACCAAAACTATAGGAAAGCCCTTTCCTTCATCTCTATAATGCACTTGCATTTCATTTACCTCAATAAATTGAGATTGTTCATTTGCATAGTCATTTTTTAAATCTTCTACAGAAATATCTGCATAAACACCTCCTCTTATCACAAAGATTAGACAGATCACAAAGAGGTAAACAAAATACTTGATTTTAGATTTTTTCTTCATTTTTATAATTGTGTATTTCATACAAGACCGGTTTGCTTGGACTTGCATCATTTTCTATGGCTGCTACCATTAAGTTTAAAAAATATAGGCCATCTTTAATGGTATTTGGCACATATATAAACTCCGTAATTGTAGCATCTAATCGTAATGTACCTGCCGTATTCCAGAAGGCATGGTGTGAGAGTAATTTTCCGTCATCTTTCTCTTTGTCTACCGAAGGTAAATCTATCAACAAATGTTTGATTCCTTTTTCACGTAAAAAAACAGCAGCTTCTTCCATTAAATAGGTTGGATTTGTATGGGAATACTGCATTGTTTTTTTATCGGACAAATTTGGCAAGGTTCGAATAATAATTGCATCTCTCTTTTTATTTCCTAAAGCATATTGTAACTGCTTTTTTGTAATAACAAAATCTTCATTAATCTGTTCTGGCGGTATGGTTACCACCTCTGCTAAAAAGAAAAACTGTTGTAAATGTTTATGAATAGAATGCACAGTTTCTGTAATATGCCCTGCTGTTTCTGTGTGAGTGCAATGAGAATGTGGGTTAAAATGGATGTTATTAAAATTAACATCAGCTCCTTGTTTTACCGAGCCAACCCACTCATCAGATGTTACAGGAACTATTTTTGGTGGGTCTAGATACCAAGCACTTACATTGCTTTCTCCGTTTGTTAACGGAATAGAAATATCTAAAGGTTTAGATAAATCTACTGAGTATTTTCTAGAATTGTATTTTATTTCTGCAATCAAGATACATTGAGTTTAAATAAATCTGCTGAGATACCATCAGACAAGAATTTTCCTTTTTGAGTTGTTTTTAATTTTTCGTCTTCAATATACAATAAATCTTCAGCTCTGTATTTTTTTGACTGCAACAATAAATACCTGTGATACTGTTCTCCAAATTCTCGAGCTACTTTTTCTAAAGACACTCCCCAAATAGTTCGCAAACCTGTCATTACATACTCATTGTATTGGTCTGTAATTGACAATAATTCTCGTTCTATTGGTAATTTATTTTGTTGAATAGCTGCTATATATTTAGAATTGTTTTTCACATTCCAACTTCTTTGTTCTCCATTAAAAGAATGAGCTGATGGGCCAATACCAAGATAAGATTTTCCTTTCCAATAGGAAGAATTATTTTTGCTAAACGATCCTTCTTTTCCAAAGTTTGAAAGCTCATAATGAATAAAATTGTGTTTAGAAACTTCATCTATCAATATATAAAACTGTTCTTGTGCCTGTTGATCGTCTACATTTTCAATGATTCCTTTTTTAATAAACGATGCTAAAGCTGTCTTTGGTTCTACTGTTAAGGCATAGCTAGAAATATGAGGAATTCCATAGGACAGCGCAATTTCAATGTTTTTTTTCCATTGCTTATTAGATGCACCCGGTATTCCATAAATTAAATCTACCGAAATATTTTTAAAATAATTTGTGGCTTCAGATAAACAGTTCTTGGATTCTTGAGCATTGTGTGCTCTGTTCATTAGTTTTAGATCTTGTTCAAAAAAAGATTGAATTCCAATACTTAACCTATTGATCCTGCTCTTTGCTAATTCTTTTATTTTAGTACTGGTTAAATCATCTGGATTGGCTTCTAGTGTAATCTCTGGATTTGAAACAACCTTATGGTTTTCATATACAGCATCTATAATACTGTCTATTTCTAATTGACTTAGTATACTTGGGGTACCTCCCCCAAAATAAATGGTTTCAATAATATCATTATTCAATTCATTCTTTCGTAATTTAATTTCATGAGTAAGGCTGTCTATCAGTACATCTTTCTTTTTTAACGATGTAGAAAAATGAAAGTCACAATAAAAACAAGCTTGCTTGCAAAAAGGAATATGTATGTATATACCTGTCTCTTATACACATCTCCGAGCCCACGAGAC
>OJHY01000060.1_pt1 | contig 35161 bp, 28 predicted proteins | sample 1595301 | NCBI WGS metagenome assembly OJHY01 (sample SAMN05416880, study PRJEB24817) | seawater metagenome | isolation source: Sea water | place: Canada:Atlantic | collected 2013-11 | reverse complement strand
ATCTACACGTAAGGAGTCGTCGGCAGCGTCAGATGTGTATAAGAGACAGATCTTGTACACTATTATAAAACCTATTAAGTTTGTTGTAGAAATTTATACTTATGGAAGACCTTACCTTAGTTGTTAGTTATTTTGCTTATTTGTTACCTGCCATTGTAGTTGGTTTGGTTGCTTATTTCTTTTTTAAAGGGCATACGTCCAATGAGGAAGGAAGAAGGCGTTATTTGATTCAAAAAGAAGCTCAAAAAAGCTTATTACCGGTTAGACTGCAAGCTTACGAACGACTGACACTCCTTTTAGAACGCATCGATCCAAATAAAATTTTGATTAGGGTGAAACCATATTCTGATGATTTACAAGAATACGAAACATTACTTATTCAGAATATTGATAAAGAATACGAGCATAATCTGTCTCAACAAATATACGTGAGTCCAGAATGTTGGAATTTAATTACTGCTACAAAAAATGCAACAATACAAGTAATAAGGCAATCTAGCATGAACGAAAAAGTAAAGAATGCAGATAAATTAAGAGCTTTTGTATTAAATTACTTTATGGATGAAATTACCCCTTCACATAAAGCCTTAATGTATATCAAGAAAGAAGTTAGCGAAATGTTTTAATCTATCAACTCATTTAAACCGATATTTTTTCTTTTTGCATATTCAAATCCTATTTTCCACCACTGTTTCATTTTATCTTGATTAAAAATTAATGAATTGGTAGTTAATACAGTAGGAGTATAATAAAAATTAATAATTACATCTTTATTGGAAGCTACAAATTTTCCTATGCGAATATTTTGCTTTTCTATACTATCTGCCATAAAAGAATGCATGTTGGTCATCAAGGAAAAAGCATTTTTTGAAGGCATTCTATTTAAGTGTGTAACTTCGGTTTCTAAAACGACAACATCAATAACGTTAGCCCCTCTTCTTATAGCCTCTTCTATGGGAACCACACTCCCAAACCCTCCATCTGCATATTCGCAACCCTCCTTGTTTACCAAACTCATAAACGGCGTATAATTACAAGAAATCCAAATCCAGTCACAAAAATCATCGTATTCAAAATCATTAATCGATTTATACTCCACTTGATTTAAAGAAAAATTAGAGACCGTAACAATAATATCCTTAGCACTATTTTGCAACTCTTTAAATTCTTCAATGCTCAGTGCTTTTGAAATAAGTTTTCGTAAGTTTTTGCTCTCACCGAAAGTTTTTCTTCCAAGCACTAAATTCTTTAAAACATTAAAGTGGTTGATCGCAATTTCCATTTGCCCATGTTTTGTTTTTTTAACGGTAAATGGACAGTTATTAAATATACTTTTTTGATTTACAGAAGTGTATATGTCCTTTATTTTTTCGGTTTTATTTAAGGCTAAATGACTAATTAATAAGCCACCTGTAGAGGTCCCTAAATAAAGATCGTACTTGTGTTGCAGTTCTTCAATTAAATATTGAGAAACTCCGCCAGCAAATGCTCCTTTACTTCCGCCTCCTGAAATCACTAATGCCCTCATAATTCTAGCTTTTGAGATTATTTTTCATTTAACATTCTTTTTAAAAAAATTAAAGAATCAACATCTAGTTGCTGTTCTATTAATATGAATTGTTTTTGATAATTTTCATTTTCTAATAAACCTTTAAGTAGGTTTCTAGAAAAATCTCTAAACCTCCAATAATGATGTTGACTCGCATCGATTAGATTTAGTAGCGAATCCTTATCCCATAAATTTAAATATCCGATATATTCCAATGCTTTTTCACGAATATTATAACTATAGCTAGGAGCGGTATATTCAACCAGCTCCTTTAAAAAAATATCTTTTCCAGCGGTTTGATAGTCTTCCGTAATCAATGCTAAAAACAACCAAAACTGTCTTATGTTTTTATCACGAAATCCAATAACTCCCTTCATTTCATCTAGATATCTTGATTTGTTTTCCGGAAAATTAACCCATAAATTTCCCAATGCCGATTCTTGAGTTAAATAAGAACTATCCTTTAAAAGGCTTTCATAATAAGGTTTTAATTCTTTAGGAATTTTATCCATTGATAATGCAATGGACTGTCTAACAAATATATTATTACTATCAAAAGCTTTTTTATATAATGGCAGTGTTAAATATAATGGCTCGTTTATTAATTGATAAACGATTTCTTGACCAATAAAATCATCGGGGAATACCAATGCTTTTTCGAGTTCTGCTATTTTCAATTTAATTGGAGTTCCTCGCAAAGCAGAAATCTTAAAATACTCGTTAATAAAATTTGATTTGATTAATGATTGATAAGCTTGTTCTGATTTAAATGCGCTTTGCAATATCCAATCCTTTTTAAATTCATGCAATTCTTTACCATAAGCTTGTTCCACCTCAATAATAAAATCGTTGGTAGTGACATTTTTATATCGGTGTTTTTCTATATAATTATTAATTGCTTTTTTAAAAACAGAATCTCCAACCTTTTCTCTTAAAACATGTAATGCCCAAGCTCCTTTTTCATAAAATGTCAATGAACTCGCATTAGGATTATTTAAAGACTCTCCTTTTCCTTGTTCACTTAACGATTTTAGTTGCTCTGCAGATTGAAATAATTTCCAATAATAATAATCTTCACCGAAGATTTCTTTTTCAGTTAACAAAGCGTAATAACTAGCAAACCCTTCATGCAACCAATGACTTTGGCCAGAAGTTTCTGTAACTAAATTTCCAAACCATTGATGTGCTAGTTCATGAGCGTTCACATTCACATAATTTCGATCAATAAACCCAATTGAATCAACTATAAAAGCATCTGAAAAAAAAGTAGCGGAAGTGTTTTCCATTCCAGCATATAAAAAATCTTTTAAGGGCACTTGTTTATAATTCTGCCAAGGATAATCTACTCCAATTTCATTTTCTAAAAAGTCAAAAATTATTTTTGAATATCTATAGGTCGGTTCTACAAGCAATGAGTCACTGCTTGCATAATACAGCTCAATAGGAACATTGCTCGAAGAAGTTATTTTTTTTTTAGAAAAATCTCCTACTGCAAATGCTAGTAGGTAACTTGACATAGGCTGTTCCATATTAAAACTCCATTTTTTAGAATCACCAGTATCAGTTACAGCAACTAATTTACCGTTTGCAACAACTGTTTTATCTGAAGGAATAATATAACTAACATCAAATTCAATTTTATCGTTCATGTCATCAATACTAGGAAACCAATTAGAGGTGTATTTACCTTGTCCCTGAGTCCATATTTGATGGTCTAAAAAATACAATGCTTTTTTGGGACTCGCTTCGTATTCAAAAGAAACTGTATAAGTTTGAGTTGGCTTAAATTTAGAAACTAGCCAGATCTTATTGTTATTTAAATGAATAGCTATTTTACGATTTTTTATATTTTTTAATAAAAAAATCCCTTTGGCGTCTAAATATACCGAATCACATTCCTTTAATATTTTAAATGTATAAGAAGTAGTTGCAATGACTTTTTTCTCTTTTAACAATGGCCTAACCACTGCTTTAACACTAATAAAATCAACTATTTCAGTTTGTTGACTATAGAGAAAAGAGCTAAAAAAAAGCAATGATAACAAGTAAAAAAAACTAGGTAAAACAATTAATGACTTACTCTTTTGCAGCAAATAAAAAAGATTCATAGATAAAAAAAGGTTATTTCTGTTTCTCAAAAATAACCTTTTTAATACGTATTAAACGTTTTGTTTATTCTAAAATAATTTTTTTAGTACCCGTCCCTTTTTTATTTTCTAGATTAATAAAATAGGTCCCACTAGGCACTTTACTAAGGTTAAATTTATGATTTAATAATTCTTCATTTGAATCAAAATAATAGACTTTAACCTGTTTGCCTTCTATGGTATAAATACTAACTCTTGTTCTTCCTTCAAGATGATTTGTATATAATGAGAATAGTCCATTAGAAGGATTTGGATACACTGTAATATCGTAAATTTTATCATTATTAATAGTATTTACTCCTAAAATATTATCATAAAACAGTGGAGTATGACTTTTACTAATGATCTGCCCGTCTACATTATAATGAGGATTATATCCATCATTACAATCAGTACAAGTGGTCCCTGATATACAATCCGCATTATTTGGATGACAATTATCTACATATGATGGATGAAAACGATAATCCAAATCAATGCTTGATCCAATATAAGAAGATAAATCAAAAATATCTGGGGGAGAAATTGCCCCTGGACACCAACCTGCTCTATTGAAGGTCCAAGATCCTTGTTGTCCTGTACAATTATCTGGATTTGGATTACATAAGTTAAATAGGTGTTGTGAATAAACTTCTTCTTCGTTTATCTCTATTTTATGAAATGCATTAAAGAATTCTGCAGCGTTTTGTGTGTTATTTTCACCCCAACCATGACCCGTATTTGACAATCTCAAGTAAGATTCATCTACTGTATTCAATATTTCTGCAGTATAGGTTTCTACGGGTTGTAGGTCTGCCGGATCTCCAAAATTATAAGTTGCATCCCAAGCTTCAATAACTCCTGAATAATCATATTCGGGGACTCCTTGATGATAATCAAGGTTTAAAGATAATTGCCATCCACCAGTTCCCCAGGTGTCAATAAATACTCTTAATTCTACTTCTCCTTGTAATAAGGACATATAATCCGTTAAATCAATTTCATGATTACAACCAACACCATATGGTGTTATATATCTAATTATCTGAATCCAATTCCCATCAGGTCCTTTAATATCTATATGAGCCCATCGATCCCAATCATCACAACCACCACTTATACTTGGACATTCAACTTCAAAAAGCGCATTGATTGAATCATAGGCGCCAATTGACTGAGGTAGTGTATAATATCCGTAATACCATCGACTGTTTTCTCCTCCATATTCTATAACAACATCTTTAAATGTTTCAATAACCTGAGAAGATGCAGTATTTATCACCTCAATATTTTTAATGAGAAAAGTTTCATCTCCACTTACAGTTTTTGCAGTAATAAGTATTTCATGAACACCATAAGAAGAAGGAGTCCAAGAATAATAGTAAAATCCATTTTTCTGAATCGCATTATAAGTAGCTCCATCAACAGTTAGAGTTACAAGATCTATCATATCCGGATCTTCAACTGTAGCATTGATATAAATTGGGTATTCCTTTAATTCAGGCATTTCCAAAGGGTAATCTTCCGTTAATTGGCTTGTTAATACAGGCACAGAAGCATCAAAACCAAAAGCAGAATTCACGCAAATTGTAATGATTAAAACTAGTAAATTGTAATTTTTTTTCATTAGATTCTTATTAAATAGTTAAAGTTTCTCTACAAATATATAATTTAGTAACTTATTATTTTATTATTGTGGAAAAAAACATTTGTAGCTATTAAAATGAACATCAATTTATTTCAAACACCAATAGATTATTTAAAAGGAGTCGGGCCAAATAGAGCCGATTTACTTAAAAAAGAATTAGGAATATATACATTTCAAGATTTAGCAAATCTATTTCCCAATAGGTATTTAGACAGAACTCAATTCTACAATATTGATCAACTCCAGCGTACCAGCGCAGATGTGCAGATTATCGGAAAAATAACACATATTAAAACGGTAGAACAAAAAAGGGGAAAACGCTTGGTGGCAAACTTTCAGGATGATTCTGGGAAAATGGAATTAGTGTGGTTTAAAGGGCATAAGTGGATTAAAGAAAATTTAAAATTAAATGTTTCTTATGTTGTTTTTGGAAAAACAAATTGGTACAATGGTGTTTTTTCGATGCCACATCCAGAAATGGAACTATTAACGGAATATGAAAAAAGTTTACGTCCCGTTATGCAACCTGTTTATCCTTCTACGGAAAAATTAATAGCTAGAGGGTTATCGAATCGAGTTATCAATTCAATGATGCAACATTTGTTTTTAGAAACCAAGAATAGCATTGCGGAAACGTTACCAAATAACATCCTAGAATCTTTAAAATTAATAGCAAAAAAAGAGGCGCTTTTAAACATTCATTTTCCACAAAATCAACAGCTACTTTCGAGGGCACAATACCGATTAAAATTTGAAGAATTATTCTATATTCAATTGCAATTAATTCGTAAAAATTTACTTCATAAATCCAAAATAAAAGGCTATCCATTCACAAAAATTGGCGCTCATTTTAACACTTTTTTTAAAGACCATTTACCCTTCGAATTAACGCAAGCACAAAAGCGGGTAATCAAGGAAATTAGAATGGATTTAGGCAGCAACGCCCAAATGAATCGACTATTACAAGGAGATGTAGGTTCTGGTAAAACGATTGTAGCATTAATGTCAATATTAATAGCACTTGACAATGGTTTTCAAGCTTGCCTAATGGCTCCTACTGAAATTTTGTCAGTCCAGCACTATAAGGGCCTATTAGAATTATGTAAAGAATTGAATCTCAGCATTTATATATTAACTGGCTCAACTAAAACTTCAGATAGAAGAGTAATTCATGAAAAACTTGAAAATGGAGAAATTGATCTTTTAATTGGCACTCATGCCTTGCTAGAAGATAAGGTAAAATTTAAAAATTTAGGGCTTGCAATTATTGACGAACAACATCGGTTTGGAGTTGCTCAAAGGAGCAAACTTTGGCATAAAAACACCCTCCCTCCCCACGTCCTTGTAATGACCGCAACACCAATTCCAAGAACCCTTGCAATGAGTGTTTATGGAGACCTAGATATTTCGATAATCGATGAACTTCCACCTGGTAGAAAAACCATTAAAACCGTGCACCGTTTTGACTCAAATAGGCTTCGTGTTTTTAAGTTTATAAAAGATGAAATTTCAAAAGGTAGACAGGTCTATATTGTGTATCCTTTAATACAAGAAAGTGAAGTTTTAGATTATAAAGATTTAATGGATGGTTACGAAAGTATTTCCAGAGAGTTTCAAAAACCCAATTATCAAATATCCATAGTTCATGGAAAAATGAAATCTCAAGATAAAGAATTTGAAATGAATCGCTTTATAAAAGGGGAAACTCAAATAATGGTGGCTACCACTGTAATTGAAGTTGGTGTTAACGTTCCAAATGCTAGTGTGATGATTATTGAAAGCGCAGAGCGCTTTGGTTTAGCTCAACTTCATCAGCTCCGAGGACGAGTTGGCAGAGGTGCTGACCAAAGTTATTGTATCTTAATGACTAGCCACAAACTATCTGAAAATGCGAGTACACGACTAGAAACTATGGTTAGAACTAGTGATGGCTTTGAAATTGCTGAAGTAGATTTAAAACTTAGAGGCCCTGGAGATATTATGGGCACACAACAAAGTGGTGTTTTAAATTTAAAAATAGCCGATATCATAAAAGACCATGAAATATTAAAGATTGCAAGAAGTTATGCCTTTGAAACTTTAAAAAACGACCCTTCGCTCTCATTAGCAGAAAATATCCCCGTAAAAAGCACTTATATCCAATTAACTAAGTACAAAAACATTTGGAATTATATTTCTTAGTCAAAACATTAGTTCTTAAACGTAAAATTCCTTCATATAAAAGATGTGAAGTATTATATTTGCAAATTGTAACAAAATTTAAGCATGAAAATTTCATATAACTGGCTAAAACAATTTATCAAAATTGATTGGGATGCCGAAAAAACAGGAAATTTATTAACCGACTTAGGATTAGAAATTGAAGGTATTGAAACTTTCGAGTCTGTACCTGGGGGATTAAAGGGAATTGTTGTTGGGCACGTTTTAGAATGTGATCAACATCCTAATGCCGATCGCTTAAAAATTACAAAAGTAGATCTAGGAAATGGAGAAGTTGTACAAATTGTTTGTGGGGCTCCAAATGTAGCTAAAGGTCAAAAAGTACCCGTAGCTACTATTGGAACTTCGTTATACGATGAAGACGGAAATCCTTTTAAAATAAAAAAAGGTAAAATCCGCGGTGAGGAAAGTCATGGAATGATTTGTGCTGAAGATGAATTAGGTCTAGGAAAAAGTCATGATGGCATTATGATTCTTGATAAAAATATTGCTACAGGTACACTTGGTTCTGATATTTTTGAAGTTGAAAATGATTGCGTTTTCGAAATAGGTCTAACCCCTAACAGAGCAGACGCGATGAGTCATTTGGGAGTTGCACGTGACTTAAAAGCTGGCTTATTAAGGAATGAGGTTTTAGTAAAATTAATTACGCCTTCAAACAGCAGTTTTGGAGTTGAAAACAGAACACACAAAATTGATATACAGGTTAATAATAATAATCTAGCCCCAAGGTATTGTGGAGTGACTATTAGTGGTGTTAAAGTCAAAGAGTCTCCACAATGGATTCAAAATAGACTAAAATCTATTGGCATAGTCCCAACAAATAATATTGTTGATGCTACAAATTATGTTTTACACGAATTAGGGCAACCATTACACGCCTTCGATAGCAGTAAAATATCCGGTGATAAAATAATAGTAAAAACCGTTGCAAAAGGAACAAAATTCATCACTTTAGATGGAGTAGAAAGAGAACTTCACGAAGATGATTTAATGATTTGTGATGCCGAAAAACCAATGTGTATAGCTGGGGTCTTTGGAGGGATAGAAAGTGGTGTTACCGAAAGCACTGAAAATATATTTTTAGAAAGTGCTTATTTTAATCCCATTAGCATACGTAAAACAGCAAAGCGTCACGCTTTAAATACAGATGCTTCTTTTCGTTTTGAAAGAGGTATTGATCCTAACTTAACAGAATATGCCTTAATTCATGCAGCATTGCTTATAAAAGAAATAGCTGGAGGTAAAATCACTAGTGATGTTATGGATATTTATCCTAAGAAAATCCAGGACCATCAAGTTTTTTTAAACTTTGATAACGCTAGTAGTCTTGTTGGAGAAGAAATTCCAAAAGAAATTATAAAAGAGATATTAACTTCATTAGATATTAAAATCAATAATGTTACGGAAGCTGGATTAGGAATGACGATACCTGCCTACCGAAATGATGTAACTCGTGAAGCTGATGTTATTGAAGAAATTTTAAGAGTGTATGGTTATAATAATATTAAATTTACTGAAAAGCTAAACGCTTCTATTTCTGCAAATCAATTAATTGAAGATTATCAAATTCAGAATAAAATTGGAAATCAACTTACTGCTTTAGGATTTCACGAGATGATGGGGAACTCTCTTACGTCTCCAAAATACATTGATTTAAGCAAAACACTAAGTCATGAAAATAACATAGAAATGCTAAATCCATTAAGCAATGATTTATCGGTAATGAGACAATCAATGTTGTTTAACGCTTTAGAGGCATTGTCCTTTAATTCCAACCGAAAAATAAGCGATCTTAAATTATTTGAATTCGGAAAAACATACCATCAATATGATACTGGCCGTCAAGAACCAAAGCATTTATCATTATTAGTTTCGGGATTAAAAGGTGATAAAAACTGGATTTCACCTTCTTCAAAAAGCACATTTTTTTATTTTAAAGGATTTGTCATTAACGTTTTAGACAGATTAGGAATCACCGATTATTCTGAAAATGGAACAAAAGATGAAAATTTCTCTGAAGGTCTATCATTTTCAAAAAACGACAAATTATTAGTAGAATTCGGTACCATTAATAAAAGTATCACCGCTGCTTTTGGGATTGATGCAGAAACTTTTTATGCCGACTTTAAATGGGATGAAGTATTAGAAGAAATTGCTACTGACAACTTTAAGCTTAAAGCGATTCCAAAATTTCCAAAAGTAAAACGTGATCTTGCATTGTTAATTGATGAAAGCATAACATTTGATTCGTTAAAGAAAACTGCTCAAAAAACAGAAAAAAAATTACTTAAAAATATTAATTTATTTGACGTTTATACAGGAAGTGAATTGCCAGAGGGTAAAAAATCGTATGCATTAAGTTTTACATTACAAGACGAAAAAAGGACACTTACAGATAAACAAATAGACAAGATTATGAAAAAGCTACACCAAAATTTCGAAAGCGAATTCGGTGCGAGCTTGCGGTAATTATCAATTCTTAATTGTTTTAATCAGTCTAAAGTAGGAATTACATACCCTTCAGCTATATGAAAAAAACCATTTTTATGGTAAAAATCTGTAGCTGAAATAACAGAAGTATTTCCAAATGAATCCACTAAAAATAATTGATTGTTTTCCTCTTTTACACCTAACTTAACCCCCTGTAAGGTAGTGAAATAAGCAATTCCCCCTTTGTGTTGAATTGCTTTTTTAATAGAACGCTTATCAACCCTTCCTGGTATTATGTGGTACTTTATAATTGCAATTCTATTAGCTATCGGTACAATATTAAAAACAGAATCTTTAACTCCTTGTAGTTTTTCGTAAGCATTATTAGTCATCGCAAAAATGGTAACCATTTCTTGATCTTCAATTTCTTTTGTACTTGAGCCTAATTCTAAGTTTTTTTTCAATATCGAAAAACTTGGAACCTCAGTAATATTTTCAGCGAAAGACTTCGAAGCGTAAAACGTAGTTTCATTCCATTTTTTGCTTAGTTCAGACGTATCCGTCTTTGTGTATTTTTGAGCAAAACCGATTGTATTTATTAACAATGCAAAAAATAACAGCCAATGGTTAATTGTTTTCATCATTATGATTTTTTTTAAATTCTACCCGCAATTCTATCTTTAGCAAGTTGCAAAATAATATGAAATTGATCTTCTTTATTTGTTTCTGAATTATCTAGTTCTATCGCATCATTTGCTATAATTAAAGGAGAATCTTCTCGTGTGGTATCTATTAAATCCCTTTTTTGAACATTTTTCAAAATCTCATCATAGGTAATTGTTTGATTTTTTTCTTTTAATTCGTTAAATCTTCTCATCGCTCTAACCTCAGCATCAGCATTCATAAATATTTTTAATTCTGCCTCAGGAAAAACAATAGTACCAATGTCACGCCCGTCCATTACGATGCCTTTTTTAACACCCATTTGATGCTGGATAGCAACTAATTTCTTTCTTACTTCTGAAAGAGTCGCTACCGGACTTACAAAATCAGAAACATACATCGATCTAATTTCTTTTTCCACATTAACACCATTCAGAAACATATTTGTTTTGGAGTTATCATTTTCTTTTTTAAAATCCAATTCTATTTCTGGGAGTGCTTTAATAAAAAGTTCTTGATCAAAACTATTTTTTGATATGTAATTATTTTGCAATGCAAATAATGCAACTGCTCTGTACATCGCACCAGAGTCAACATATGTATAATCTAAATAATCAGCTAGTTGTTTTGCTACTGTACTTTTTCCAGTAGAAGAATACCCGTCAATAGCAATTATAATTTTTTTCAATTTATATAAAATTAATGTGATTGAAAAATAACATTTTTTTAAGTTAAAAAATACAATTATTGAAGATTTAACATCAAACCAAAATAACTTGAAGCAGCAGCTGAGCTATATTTAGCATAAGTATAACTTAACCTCAACTTATTGAATTTAACTGAAAAACCTGCACTAAGACCTGCAAAAGCTCTTTTTTCAACAATTCGCAACTCCTCACCTCTTCTAAAATTATAACCTAATCTAACATTAAATCCTTTGTCTGGAAAAAGTTCTATACCTAAGATGGTATGTCTAAATATATCGTCTATAACGTTTATATTTTCAGTTGTAACATTTCCTTCTAAATCCGTTTCATCTCTATTGGGGTTTACAAAAGCGATATTCCAAACCTGCATATTTTCAAAAGTAAGATGCCATCTTATCGGAACGTTCATTAAGGTCTGTGAAATTCCTAATATAACTTCTAATGGCAAAGGTTCATAAATACCATCATATGGGTTAATTTGGGTTCCTACATTCCTTATAACACCAGAAATATTAAGATCCCAATCTTTATAAACATACATGATTCCAATGTCTACAGCAATACCAAAAGAAGAGTATTGCTCTAAAGCAGATGATATTAATTTTAAATTTCCGCCTATATAAAAATCAGAAAAAGCTATATTTCTTGCATGTCCTAAGGAAAATGCTACTTCACTACCACTAAAACTATTTGTAGGATTCCCTTGTTCATCATATCCGTCAAAATTTCCATAATTTACATAGGTAACTCCAGCATGGAGCACTTGAGTTCTTCTATCCCATAAATAAGCATATGCAGCAGATCCATAATTAACATCACCGATATAATTCACATAATTCATCGACAAATGGTTATCCATTTCAGGATTAATACTTGCAGGATTTACAAGTGCCTGTGTAGGGTCATAATCGTAATTTGTGATGTTTTTCCCGCCCAATGCAGCCATTCTTGGCGAAGTAGTAAGGTTTAAAAATTGATATGCATATTTACCACCAACTTGAGCATTTGCAAAAATTGATAATAATAAAACACCTAATAAAATAAGCTTTTGGCTCATGAACGCACTATTCCTTTTCCTGAAGTTTAAACGACTACAAGTATAATTTATTTTGATTTATTAAATAACTTAATATTAATGAATATAATACCTGAATTTCAAAGCACTCAAAAAAGATCGTTAAACACTAGTCTTAAGTTCTTAAAAATACTTTTCTCACAAAGTTATTAAGAAATTTTTTTTGCGTTTTTTACTTTTTGTTTTGTAAGTGCAACGTCGATAACCTGACTCATTTCTTTAACATAGTGAAATGTCAAGCCTTTTATATATTCAGGCTTAATTTCTTCAATATCCCTCCTATTGTCTTCACAAAGCATAATCTCTTTTATATGTGCTCTTTTTGCAGCTAATATTTTTTCTTTAATTCCACCTACAGGGAGTACTTTGCCTCTCAAGGTAATCTCTCCTGTCATCGCTAAGCTTCTTTTCACTTTACGCTGAGTATATAAAGAAACTAGAGAAGTTAACATGGTGATCCCAGCACTTGGCCCATCTTTTGGAGTTGCACCTTCCGGAACATGAATATGAACATTGTATTTACTAAATACGCCTGGAGAGACTCCTAATAGCTCAGCATTTGCTTTGATATACTCCATTGCAATGGTAGCAGATTCTTTCATTACCTTCCCTAAATTACCAGTTAAAGTAAGATTTCCTTTTCCTTTAGAGATAATGGACTCAATAAATAAAATATCTCCTCCAACTCTTGTCCAAGCTAAACCAGTTACAACACCAGCAACATCATTATTTTCATATTTATCCCTTTCTAACTTTGGAGCTCCTAATACTTCAACAATAATATCGTTGTTTACTTTTTTGACATATTCTTCTTCCATTGCAATTTTCATCGCAGCATAACGAACCATTTTAGCCAATTGCTTTTCCAAACCTCTTACACCACTTTCACGAGTGTATCCTTCAACAATTTTCTCTAGCTGTGGTTTTCCAATTTTTAAATCATTTGTAGTTAAACCATGATCTGATAATTGCTTTGGCAATAAGTGACGTTTTGCAATCTCAATTTTTTCTTCAATAGTATAACCAGATACATTAATAATTTCCATGCGATCGCGAAGTGCAGGTTGTATAGTACCCAAACTATTTGAGGTTGCGACAAACATAACTTTAGATAAGTCATATCCAACTTCTAAGAAATTATCATAAAATGAGTTATTTTGTTCTGGATCTAATACTTCTAGCATTGCTGAGGAAGGGTCTCCTTGACTTCCAACGGATAGTTTATCAATTTCATCTAACACAAAAACCGGGTTTCCTGTTTCAGCTTTTTTAATGTTTTTTAGTATTCTACCAGGCATTGCACCAATGTATGTTTTACGATGCCCTCTAATTTCAGATTCATCTCTCAAACCACCCAAAGACATTCTTACATATTTTCTTCCCAATGCTTCAGCTATAGATTTCCCTAATGAAGTTTTTCCCACACCAGGAGGTCCATATAAACACAAAATTGGAGATTTCATATCGTTACGGAGCTTTAAAACTGCAAGATGCTCTATAATCCGTTTTTTTACATCGTCCAAACCAAAATGATCTCGATCTAGTATTTTACGAGCTCTTTTTAAATCAAATTTATCGGTACTATATTCTTCCCAAGGCAAATCTAAATACAATTCTAAATAATTACGTTGTATTCCATATTCTGCAACTTGTGGATTCATACGTTGCAATTTAGCCAACTCTTTTTCAAAATGTTCAGCGACTTCTTTATTCCAAATTTTCTTTTTGGAACGTTCTCTCATTTCTTCTATTTCTTCTTCAGAAGTATTACCACCTAGTTCTTCTTGAATAGTCTTCATCTGTTGATGAAGAAAATATTCTTTTTGTTGTTGACTTATATCACTTTCAACTTTAGATTGAATATCGATTCGAAGTGATAATTTTTTCAATTCAATTTCCATAAAGCGCAATGTTTCCATTGCACGTAATTTAAGATCATTTATTTCTAAAAGGTTTTGTTTATCACCAACAGAAACATTTAAATTAGAAGAAACAAAATTGATTAAAAAGGAACTACTCTCAATGTTTTTAATAGCAAAAGCTGCCTCAGAAGGTATATTAGGACTGTTTTTAATGATTTTTAATGATTTTTCCTTTATCGAATCTATAATCGCCTTAAACTCTTCATTCTCCTTTGCAGGTCTGGCTTCAGGAACTTCCTTAATGGTCGCAGTCATATACGGAGTAGAAGTAATTACCTCACTAACTTCAAAACGTTTTTGACCCTGTAAAATTACAGTCGTATTACCATCAGGCATTTTTAATACCCTTAATATTTTTGCAACCGTGCCCACCTTATTTATATCTTTTAATTCTGGATTTTCTACATTTTCATCTATTTGAGAAACGACACCAATAACTTTATTTCCTTTATTGGTTTCATTAATTAATTCAATAGATTTATCACGTCCAGCAGTAATGGGTATTACCACACCAGGAAAAAGCACCGTATTTCGCAAAGGCAAAATAGGCAGTATTTCTGGCAACTCTTCTTTATTCATAGCTTCCTCATCTTCAGGAGTCATTAAAGGAATTAATTCTGCATCTTCATTTAAATCTTGAAATGACAAACTGTCGAGAGATGTTATTTTTGATCTAGCCATATATTTGTTTAAGACATAATGGCACAACTATTTTATTTGCAATAGTAGGACATCATGTATTATATTTTATTAATCTTATTTACGCTATTGATATTCAGCCATTAGCTTTATAACAGCCTTTATTTCTTTTTGTTTTAATTCAATTGTTATGCCATTCTAATCGCTGCTCATAGTATTGATTAAATAAATTTCAAAAACCTAATAAATAAGGATACCATTATTTTAGATATACTATCTTTAATGTAACGAATATGATCATTGCAACACTAATTAAATACTAAAAAAAATACCTAATATGAAAATACTAATAAACTATTCATTATTAATTGCACTAACATTATTATGCCATAACACGAGTTTTGCACAGTTTAAAAAAGTAAAAGGAAACGGAAATATAACGAATAAAATTCATACAACTTCAGATTACCATAAAGTAGAGGTTGTTGGTTTTATGAATGTTATATTGGAAAAAGGTACAGAAGGAACCATTAGGGTAAAGACCGATGAAAACATCCAAGAACTTGTAATTATTGAATCTGACAAAGGAGTTTTAAAGATTATAATTAAAAAAAATGTAAATATAAATACTAAAAACGGTATTCAAATTACAGTACCTTTTGAAGGTTTAACCAATATAACATTAATAGGATCAGGAGACGTATTAACCATTGACCAAATTAAAAGTGATCAATTTGAGGCTGAAGTTACAGGATCTGGTGATATGATTCTTGATGTTGAAGCAAACAGAATTGATGCTAAAGTAACTGGTTCTGGTGATATGAAATTATCTGGTAATGCAACTGAATTAGAAATTAAAGTAACTGGTTCTGGTGATTTTGATGGAGGATCTCTTAACTCTCAAAACGTTGAAGCGTATGTTTCAGGTTCTGGAGATGCTAGAGTTGTTGCAAAAAATAGTATTAAAGCAAGAGTTAACGGGTCTGGAGTTATAGATTACTCTGGAAATCCAAATACAAGTGACACTAAGGTAATGGGATCCGGAAATATAAGCCCCACTATGCAATAGATTTAAAATAAAAAAACCTCCTGAAATAATTTGGAGGTTTTTTTTATTTTTTATTTTTTGTTATTAAAATTCTAATGTAAACTCACCTTCAGTAACTTCATATACTGTGGAATCTTGACTTGTTTGATCTATTGCAGAAAATGAAAAAGTCCCTTCAATTATTCTAGCTTCCAAATCATAATCTAAAATAGTTAAGATACCTGGACTGGATATATAAGTCATTGAAACACCAATTTCCGGTGTGTATTGACTAAATTTCTCACTACCATTTATTAAACTGGTTGTCAATTCATAAGTTCCAACTTCAATGTTTTTTGGAAAAAATAATCCCATTTTTTGACCTGAAGTAGAAATGATAGCAGTTATATTAAATCGAGAAACTCCATTAAATATAGATTCTCCTACAAAAATAGAATCCGGACCAAAAACTTCACCATCAATCGTTGCAGTGAAACTGGTAACCGTATCTCCAGGAGATGAAATATAATCTACTTTAAAATTACCTTCCGTAATCTCAGCTACCGTTGGATCTAATCCTAATGGATCAGTTGCAGTGAAATTGAAAGTTGCTTCTATAATTCCCGTAAAGGTATTAAACCTAGTAATGGTAATTTTTCCTGGGCTGGAGGTTAAGTTCTCTCCAATAGATGCAGGATTGTAAAGACTAATTAACTTTGTACCATCGGAAAGAGCTAACATATCATGGGTTCCAAGACCTAAATCTTCAGGAATATCAATTCGCATAATTTCTCCTTCTTCATTTACAGCAACAATCTTAACTACAGAGACTCCTGCAACTTCATTTAATGTAGTCGTTACCGATTCACTATCAAAATCAACACCATCTACTTTTGCAAAAAACACATCATTAATTGGTGTTCCTCCACCACCTTGATCTTCGTTAGTAAAACTAATTTTATTGAAAATTCCATTTGTAATGTCTTTATCTTCGATAACTGGATTCCCAGCAGCATCTAATATTGGATTCCCAGCTTCATCTAAAGCGAATCTAGTTCCTGTAAAACTAAAGGTTCCAGTGATTTTTAAATTTTGAATATCAAACTCAGTAATACTTAATTGACCTGAAGCTCCAGATGCACCAAAAGAAACATAAGAATTACTCGTTTCGGTTTCAAAATAGGACGCACTGTTATCAGTCCCTAATCCAGCAGTTAAATTAAATATCCCAATTTCAGGGTTTCCAACAATCAAGACAATACTTTCTCCAGTTTCTAGTATGGAACCTGTTATGGTTAAAATATTGGAAGTACTTAATGTTCCAACTGCAACATTAGCAGTAAATCTATTAAACCCTATATCAGCTATAAAGCCACCCTCGTCTATGTTAATTATATCCTCATTCTGAGGAAAATCTCCTTCTAAGGGTTCATTAATGCAAGCAGAAAAATTAATAAGGACGACTAAGGCAATTATCCATTTTAAGAATTCAAATTTCTTCATAAGTAGTTTTTATTTCTTAATAACAACAAACATAAATAAAAATTGTGGAGTTTTACTTATTTCTTGGGATTCTAAATAATAAAAGTGCCCCAATTATAAAAAACACCACTAAAAACAAGATAGAATTACGCATACTACCCGTTAATTGATCAATGATACCATATATTAACATTCCGATTACAATTCCTATTTTTTCAGAAACATCGTAAAAACTAAAATAAGAGGCGGTATCTTTTGTTTCTGGTAAAAATTTTGAATAGGTGGATCTTGATAAAGCTTGTATACCACCCATAACCATTCCAACAAAACCAGCAGTGGCATAAAATTGAAAAGGAGAAGTAATAAAAAATGCAACAACACATATTACTGCCCAAATTCCATTAATTACAATTAGTGTGGGTACATTTCCATATTTTTCTGAAGCTTTTGAGGTTAATTGAGCCCCAACAATTGCAACTAATTGTATAATTAAAATACTTGAAATTAAACCAATTGTTTTTTGATCATCATCTCCCCAATTTATCTCTTGTTCTCCAAAATAAGCAGCAACCAACATTACCGTTTGAACTGCCATACTGTATACAAAAAATGCAGACAAATAACGTTTGAGCATTAGGTTTTCAGACAATGATTGATATACACCTCGTAACTCTTTATAGCCATCCAGTAAAATTCTCCCTGAAATTTTATTATTAGATTTATTTCCTTTTGGCAAATAATAAAAAGTATATTGACTAAAAACAATCCACCAAATTCCTACAGAAATAAAAGAATATTTCATTGCTAGCATTTTCGCAGCACCGTCGTCACCAAAGCCAAAGGTATCTGGCATCATTATCATTGCCAAATTAAATAATAACAAAATAACGCTTCCTATATACCCTAATGAAAATCCTTTTGCACTTAATCGATCTTGTTGTTCTGGAAATGCTACATCTGGCAAATAGGAATTATAAAATACCCAACTACTCCAAAAACCAACTAATGCCAAAAAATATAACAATAAACTAACCAAAATATTTTCTAAGCTAAAGAAATATAAACCCATACAAGAAAGAGCTCCCAAATAACAGAAAAACTTCATAAAAACTTTCTTATTGCCTACAAAATCAGCAATACCAGAAAGAATTGGAATTAGTAAAGAAACGATCACAAATGCCGCAGCTGTCGTATAGCTGATAAGCGGAGTGCTTCTTATTTCACCTCCAAAAATAGTGATTGAATTAATTCCTGCAGAACTGAACAATGCTTGATAATAAATTGGGAATACAGCAGATGCGATTACTAAACTATAAACTGAATTTGCCCAATCGTAAAATGCCCAAGCATTCAATAATTTTTTACTTCCCTTTTTTAGGTATTGCATATTAAATATTATAATTAATTAAGACTAAAAAAGATCAGACGATAACTTTAATTATTGTGATATTAAAAATTTAAAGATACTAATTTTTCTATATTTACAGTCTGTATTTTGTTTTGGAATGAATTTTGCAGATAAATTAAAAAAAATAATAATTATGAAAAAACTATCTTTATTGTTCACACTTTGTGCCTTCGTCTTATTAATTTCTTGTACCGGACCTGCTGGACCTCCGGGTTATTCAGAATTAGGTAAAGTATTTGAAGCCACTGCAAATTTTAATCCAAATAATAGTTATAGTAGACTGGTAACATTTCCATCAGATATAGTAGTTTATGAATCTGATGTTGTTTTAGTTTATTTATTAGAAGAAGTAGTCGATGGTAATATTGATGTTTGGAGTCAATTACCTCAAACTTATTTTCTAAATCAAGGAACGCTATTATATACATTTGACCATACTTATATAGATGTAAATATCTTCTTAGATGCAAATTTCAATTTAAACACCTTAGGTGTTGAATATACTGATAACCAAATATTTAGAATAGCAATTCTTCCAGCTGAATATGCAAACAGCAACCTAGGAATGAATGAGTTAATGAATATAATACAATTAGAAGCTTCAGACATTCAATTATTATCAAACTAATCGTGTGTAAATCACATATTTTATAAAAATTAAACATTATAATTTAGAATGAAAAACGTTGCATTATTGTTATTGAGTATTGTATTATTTAGCTGTAATACAAAAGCTCAGTCTAAGAAAGGTACAGATCTTTTTCCTATTACTAAGACCGAAGCAGAATGGAAAGAAACGCTAAGTCCACAAGAGTATTATATCTTACGTGAAAAAGGCACTGAACGTCCCTTTTCGAGTGAATTTAATAAAAACCATAACAAGGGTACATATATTTGTGCAGCCTGTGACACACCTTTATTTAAAAGTGAATATAAATTTGACAGCGGTTCAGGTTGGCCAAGTTTCGATCGAGAAATAAAAGCTAATGTAGAATTCTCAACTGATAATGACTTACTATATACTAGAACGGAAGAGCATTGTGCAAGCTGTGGTGGCCATTTAGGTCATGTTTTTAACGATGGTCCTGCTAATACGACTGGCTTGAGACATTGTATTAATGGTGCGGCTCTTAAATTTATTCCCAAAAAAACGATGGATGAAAAATAATATATTCCCAAATCAAGAACCTGAAGAATACTGGAAAGAGAAACTTTCAAAGGAAGCCTACCATGTGTTACGTGAAAAAGGAACAGAACGTCCATTCACTGGAAAGTTTAATCTTCATTTTGAAAACGGCAACTATCAATGTGGAGCCTGCAATGTTCCATTATTTAAAAGTAGCCAAAAGTTTGAAAGTGGTTGCGGCTGGCCCTCTTTTGACGACGCAATTGAAGGAAGTATAAAAAATGTATTGGATAAAAGTCTTGGAATGGTGCGAACAGAGATTGTCTGTAATAACTGTGGTGGTCACATCGGTCATCTTTTTAACGATGGTCCAACCGAAACTGGCCAACGTTATTGTGTAAATTCTTTATCTATCGATTTTAAGAAAGATTAATTTTTATAATTAATTTTAAAACAGCATCTATAATTATATTCTTTTTTGGAATTGATTTATGATGCTTTTTTATTGCATTACATATACATTTTGTAATTTCGCATTTTAGAAAACTAATAAAAATCAACAAAATGAGCAAATACGATATTATAGTTTTAGGAAGTGGTCCTGGCGGATATGTTACCGCTATTAGAGCATCACAATTAGGTTTCAAAACCGCAGTTATAGAAAAAGAAAGTTTAGGTGGTGTTTGTCTTAATTGGGGCTGTATTCCAACTAAAGCATTGCTTAAAAGCGCTCAAGTATTCGATTATTTAAAACATGCAGAAGATTATGGTTTAAGTTTAGAAAATCCAGATAAAGACTTCACTAAAGTGGTAGAACGTAGTCGTGGGATAGCGAATGGAATGAGTAATGGTGTTCAGTTTTTAATGAAAAAAAATAAGATTGATGTCATCAATGGTTTTGGAAAACTAAAACCAGGAAAAAAAGTGGAAGTTGACGGAAAAGAATATACCGCAGACCACATAATAATAGCTACAGGATCTCGCTCAAGACAATTACCAAATATACCTCAAGATGGTAAAAAAGTAATTGGATATAGAGAAGCTATGACTTTAAAAAAGCAACCTAAAAGTATGATCGTAGTTGGTAGTGGTGCAATTGGAGCTGAATTCGCACATTTCTACAATGCCATGGGAACCAAGGTAACTATTGTAGAATATTTACCAAATTTAGTTCCTTTAGAAGATGAAGAAGTATCAAAGCAATTTGAACGCTCATTTAAAAAAGCAGGAATTAAAGTGATGACCAATTCTTCTGTTGAAAGTGTTGACACCTCAGGAAAAACGATAAAAGCGAGTGTTAAAACGAAAAAAGGAGAAGAAATTTTAGAAGCTGAAATTGTACTTTCTGCTGTAGGAATAAAATCAAATTTAGAAAACATTGGTTTAGAAGAGGTAGGAATTGTTGTAGATCGTGATAAAATATTAGTAAATGATTGGTACCAAACTAACATCCCAGGTTATTATGCCATTGGAGATATAACTCCCGGTCCTGCATTAGCACATGTAGCATCAGCAGAAGGTATTACTTGTATTGAAAAAATTAAAGGAATGCATATAGAATCAATTGATTACGGGAATATTCCTGGATGTACCTATGCGACACCTGAAATTGCTTCTGTTGGATTCACTGAAAAACAAGCCATCGAAAAAGGATATGATATTAAAGTTGGAAAATTCCCGTTTTCAGCCTCTGGAAAAGCAAGTGCCGCGGGAACTAAAGAAGGCTTTGTAAAGGTGATTTTTGATGCTAAATACGGAGAATGGTTAGGATGCCATATGATTGGCGCTGGCGTAACCGATATGATTGCGGAAGCTGTTTTAGGAAGAAAGTTAGAAACTACAGGGCATGAAGTTTTAAAAACGATACATCCTCATCCTACTATGAGTGAAGCAGTAATGGAAGCTGTTGCTGACGCTTATGGTGAAGTGATACATTTGTAAAAGAAAAAAAAGAAAACTTAAAAAAAACGTCTCATTAAAATGGGACGTTTTTTTTATAAGAAACTTTGCAAGCCCAACTCATAACTTTTTAATCCAAAGCCCAGGATTACTCCCTTAGCATTGGGTGCAATAAATGATTGATGCCTAAACGCTTCTCTGGAGTAGGTATTTGATATGTGAACCTCTATTACTGGAGCCGAAATAGCCTTTACCGCATCGCCAATACCTATAGAAGTATGTGTATAAGCAGCAGCATTTAGAATTATCCCATCATAAGAAAACCCAACTTCTTGAATTTTATCTATCAGCTCACCCTCTATGTTTGATTGAAAATAAGAAAGTGTTACTTGGGGATACCTAGCAACTAGACCATCATAGAAATCTTCAAAAGATTGACTCCCATAAATACCTGGCTCTCTTTTTCCGAGTAAGTTGATATTAGGACCGTTAATAATAATAATATTCATATCGTAAAACTACAAAAAATTAGTATTTTCTTCAAACAATACATAGCCAAAAAAAGTATAATATGATGCTACAGATCAAATAACGATATCAGAAACAAAAATTTTTAGTAAAAAAACCATATTTAAAGTTTTTAATATTTTACTAACAAAATACCAGTTATTAAAAGAAATGACTTTTTATTTTAAATGGACCTAATTAATTGAATTATTGCTGTAATTACTACAAGAAACTAAATCCAGCTGTTAAAGAAAATACACTGTTTTTTGAATTGGTATCTATTGAAAAGTCGTTGTCCGAAAAGCTAATATCAGACAAACCAAAACCATACCTTCCTGTTACTCGGAAATTTAATGGTAGATCTACTCCTATACCCACAACACCAGTAACATCAAAAGAATTAAAATCTATATTAGATCCTAGAAATTCCGCTAAGTTATCATTAATAACCGTTCCAAATTGAGGTCCTGCCTGAATGTTTATCCTTTTTATAATATAGTATTTTAATACTATAGGGAAGTTAATATAGTCTAGATTAATTTTATCAACATCCAATTCTACTCCTTGCTGAGAATATAAAAGATCTCCTTGAATTGCAATTTTATCCGAAAATTTTATAGTTACAAATGCACCACCAACAAAGCCAGTTTTTGTGGAAGCATCAGTTACATCTGTTAAATTAGCAAATGTTGCTCCTGCTTTTATACCAAGATCAATTCCTTGAGAAAAAGAACTAGTCGATAATAATAGTGCAAAAACAAGTAAAGTAAAATTTTTCATAATTAATTTATTTAGTTAAATTACAAATATAAAAAAAAAGTAGATTAATGATTAAAATATAATTACTATTATGCTATTTTATGATTAATATCGCTATATAAACCGGGCAAGAAAATTTATTATATTTAAAGAAAATGTTATTCAAAAAACCAGTTGACTAACCTAAAAAATACAACAGATACATGAAATGGCCACAAGCTATTACACATTATCAAAATTATCTAAAAATAGAAAGGGGTCTTTCTGAAAACTCTATTTCTAACTATACTTTTGACATTAATAAGTTGGTGAAATGGATGGTTTTAAATAATGTCAAAACATCACCGATTAATATTGAAAAAGAAACGCTTCAAGAGTTTATTTATAACATCGCTAAGGAATTAAATCCAAGGTCTCAAAGCAGAATCATATCTGGACTAAAAGGTTTTTTTAATTACTTAATTTTTGAAGAATATAGAGCTACTAATCCATTAGATCTTATTGAAAGCCCAAAAATCGGAAGAAAATTACCAGATACGCTTTCTATTGAGGAAATTGATACAATTATTTCAATCATAGATTTAAGCAAGCCTCAGGGGGAACGTAATAGGGCAATTATTGAGGTATTATATGGTTGTGGTTTGCGGGTTTCAGAATTGATAAGTTTAAAAATATCCGATTTGTTTTTTGACGAAGGGTTTATCAAAGTTACCGGAAAAGGAAACAAGCAACGTTTTGTTCCTATAGGCTCTTTAACTATTAAATTTATTGATATTTATAGAAATGAAATTAGAGTCCATCAAGTCATTAAACCCAATGCTCAAGACACCTTGTTTTTAAATCGACGAGGGAATGAGTTAACAAGATCAATGATTTTTCACATCGTAAAAGAATTAACGGAAAAGGCAGGAATACAAAAAAACATAAGCCCACACACCTTTAGACATTCATTTGCAACTCATTTATTAGAAAATGGAGCAGATCTAAGGGCTATTCAACAAATGCTTGGGCATGAAAGCATTACTACTACTGAAATTTATACTCATCTAGATAAAAGACACTTAAGCCAAATTATAAATAATTTTCATCCAAGAAGATAGGTATTTGTTATTGATAATTAGAATCATATTTAGCAATAACTCCATCTCAATACCTAAGGAACCAGGTATCCACGATTTATTTTGCAATAGTTACTGCTCTTGTCTCTCTAATAACCGTAACTTTTACTTGACCAGGATAGGTCATTTCAGTTTGAATTTTTTGTGAAATATTAAATGATAATTCAGATGCTTTTTCATCACTTACCTTCTCACTTTCAACCATCACACGAAGCTCACGTCCAGCTTGAATTGCATATGCTTTGTTTACACCTTTAAATCCAAAAGCAACATCTTCTAGGTCTTTTAAACGTTGTATATACGAATCCAACACCTGACGTCTTGCCCCAGGCCTAGCTCCACTTATGGCATCACAAACTTGAATGATTGGAGATAATAAACTCGTCATTTCTATTTCATCATGATGGGCACCAATAGCATTGCAAACATCCGGTTTTTCTCCATGCTTTTCAGCCATTTGCATTCCTAATAAAGCGTGAGGAAGTTCTGTTTCTGTTTCAGGAACTTTTCCAATATCATGCAATAATCCGGCTCTCTTAGCTAATTTAGGATTCAAACCTAATTCTGAAGCCATCACACCACAAAGCTTAGCTACTTCACGAGAATGATGTAATAAATTCTGACCATAAGAAGAACGGAATTTCATACGTCCAACAGCTTTAATTAATTCTGGATGCAATCCGTGAATCCCTAAATCAATAACAGCACGCTTTCCTACTTCTTTAATCTCTTCTTCTATCTGATTAGTGGTCTTTTTAACTACTTCTTCAATTCGAGCTGGATGAATACGCCCATCGGTTACTAATTTATGTAAAGACAAACGAGCAACTTCTCTTCTAACGGAATCAAAACAAGATAAAATAATTGCATCTGGAGTATCGTCTACTATAATCTCTACTCCAGTAGCAGCTTCTATTGCACGAATATTTCTTCCCTCACGTCCAATAATTCTACCTTTTACATCATCACTTTCTAGATTAAAAACAGAGACACAATTATCTATTGCTTCTTCTGTTCCTATTCGTTGTATCGTATTTATAATAACTTTTTTGGCTTCTTGTTGGGCTGTTAATTTGGCTTCTTCTAATGAAGTTTGAATGTATGCCATTGCATCTGTTTTGGCCTCATCTTTTATCGTTTCCATTAACTGAGCTTTTGCATCTTCGGCAGATAAACTAGAAATAACCTCTAGTTGCTCAACTTGTCGGCGATGCATTTTATCAACTTCAGTTTGCTTTTTATCTAAAAAAGAAATGCGTTCATCACATTCTTTTTTCTTTTGTTCAAACTCAGAAATTAAATTTTTTGATTTTGCAAGATCACTGGTTGCTTTTGACTCTTTATCACGAGTCCTTTTTTCTGATTCAGATATTTTTTTATCCCTATTTAAAATAACCCTTTCATGCTCTGCTTTTAATTCTAAAAATTTTTCTTTAGCCTGAAGCATTTTATCTTTCTTCATGGTCTCTGCATCTACTCCTGCTTGTTTAGCGATATAAGTAGCTCTTTTTTTAGCAGATTTAATGATATCTGAAGCCTTATTTTTCTCTAGTATTTTTGCGATTACAAATCCAATGATTATTGCTACAACGCCTACTATTATGGGTACTATTATATTGTCCATTGTTGTTATTATATTTAAACTACTAGCTAAATATAGCTTGAGTTTTATTCATAAAAAAACCTACATTAATAGCTGGGTTTTGTATAAACTCCTTAAAACAAGTTTAGGGTTAATTAGCTGGTCAAGTATCCGCTCTCCCTAAGGACACGGCTCGCTTTTACAACTATAACTCACCCTTTTTAAAAGAATTCGCGTTGAGTTTACCAAAAGTAGTATTAATGTAGGCAGTAACCTTGTTTTAAAGAACGTACGATTTAAAAATCGTGCAACATTTGATTTAATTTATTTAATTTCTCCTCAATATGTTGGCTATCTTCTGTATTATCTATTTTTTTTTGCTCTACTTGAGTCGCAAATTGCAAAGCACACATTGCTAATACATCTTGTTTATCTCTTACAGCATAACTTTTCTCAAACCTTTTAATCATTTCACCTATCTTTTTTGTAGCTTTTCTTAGCCCTTCTTCTTGCTCTGGAGTAGTTGTTAATGGATATACTCTGTCTGCAATGGATAGTTTTATTTTTTGTTGGTTTGACATTTTTTAATTTATTCAGAAAGTTGTGTTATACATTTGTCAATTTCCCGAACTAATTCATTTATTTTGAGTTTTGTTTCTCGCTTATATTCATTACTGCCAAGCATCGAATTTGCTAACTTTAATGTAGTACATTCTTCACGCCAATTTTCAATTTGTTTGCTATATTGATCTTGTTGCGTCATTAAAACTGTAATTTCTTCTTCTAGTTTTGACTTTTTGTTCTTCAAGTTCTCATGTTCTTGAAGCAGTTTGCCAACCCTATTCTCAAGAGAATCAACAATTTCTGATAGATTGCTCATTAAAATTTATTTCAATACTCTGTTTACAAAGTTAACAATCGGCGGTTGAAAAGCCAATTAAAAACCACTATATTTTGTATTATTGAATAACTTATCTATTAAATTACCTCAATTCCTCTAATTATTTATAGCGTATTGTTAATTTTACACTATGAAACTACTTAAACTCTTCTTCTTATTTTTCTATTGGTTTACGTTCGCTCAAGATAGTATTCCAACAACATATTTTAACAATCCAATTGAAATTCCTTTAATTCTATCTGGCAGTTTCGGAGAACTTAGAACTGATCATTTTCATAGTGGTATTGACTTAAAAACTCAACAACAAGAAGGAATTCCTATATATGCCCCTGCAGATGGCTTTGTAAGTAGGATAAAAGTTTCTCATTTTGGATATGGAAAGGCCTTATACATAAAACATCCGAATGGGTATTCTACAGTGTATGCCCATTTAAAAAAATATGAAGATAGCATTCAAAACTATCTGAAAAATGCTCAATATAAAAAAGAAGTTTATGAAATTGAACTATTCCCAGAAGACAACCAACTAAAGGTAAAGAAAGGTGATCTTATCGCCTACACTGGTAATAGCGGAGGCAGTGAAGGGCCGCATCTTCATTTTGAAATTCGCGATTCAAATTCTAGACCTATGAATCCTTTGCTTTTTGGTATAGAAATTTCCGATACAAAAAAACCCATAGTTTCTAGTGTATTTGCGTATCCTTTAAGTAAAGATGCCCAGATTAATCAATCAGAAAATCGGGTAAAAATAAGGTTGATACCTCAAAAAGACGGATCCTACAACGCAGAAAACATTACTGCTTTTGGAAAAATTGGTTTCGGAATATCAACCTATGACCAACAAAATGGAGCTTCCAATAAGAATGGGGTTTATAAAATTGACACCTATTGTAATGGGAAGGAAAAATTTAAAATAGCTTTTGAAAAATTTTCATTTGCAGAAACAAGGTACTTGAACAGGTTTATAGATTATCAATATTTTAAAAACAATAAAAGTCGAGTACAAAAACTTTTTAGACAAGCCAATAACCCATTGAGTATCATACAACTAGAAGATGAAAATGGATTTATAGATGTGCAAAATCAATTAAATTACACCTATAAAATAGAAGTTACCGATTTTAAAAATAACAAAGTAAGCATATCAATACCCATAAAAGGAGAACAGTTAGCCATTGTAAAAAAGAGAGAATCAAGCATTACTAAAGATTTCATTTATGCTAATGAAGCAACTTCAATAAGGAAAGGAAAATTTAATATTTACATACCAACGAATAGTTTTTATGAAGATGTATATCTAGACATTAACGCAAAAGAAGACACCTTGGTATTGCATAAAAACACTATTCCACTTCATAAAAGTATCAGCATTTCAACAGATATTTCAAATTACAATGACGAGGATATTGACAAGCTTTACATTGGAAGACTTAACTACAAGAAAGAGCCCTATTATAATTTCACTTCTAGAAAAGGAAATAAATTAACTGCATATACCAAAACACTTGGTTCATTTGTTTTAGTAACAGACAAAAGTGATCCAAAAATTAAAGCGCTGAATTTTCAAGATAACAAATGGATAAGTAAAAACAAAACACTTAAAATAAAAATCACTGACGTTCTTAGTGGAATTAGCTCCTACAAAGCTAAGATTAATGGGAAGTTTATATTAATGGAATATAATTACAAAAAAGACGTTCTTACTTATGATTTTGATGATCAAATAATTTCAGAATCTGAAAATAATTTGAAACTAATTGTCATTGATAATGTTGGAAATAATGCTACATTTGAGGCAACATTTTTTAGAAAATAAAACTATAAATACATTTGAAAACATCTACTTATCTCGTCTTATTTTTATTTTTTATAATTACCGGAAACCTTTTATCACAAAATGCTATCATAAAAGGAATAGTCCTTGACGAAAAAAATACACCTGTTTCAGAAGTTAATATAGCAACTGATGGTGAAGGAACTCAAACAAATTTTGATGGTTTTTTCTCTCTAGAAGTGCCAGCTAATCAAAAGTTAACCTTAATTTTTTCTCACGTTACATTTAAAAATATTCAAGTTTCAATTCCGGCCTTAAGCCCAAATTCAGACTTTGAAATAAATCCGGTGATGAAAATTGATATTGAACAAATTGGTGAAGTTGTAATATCACGAAAAAAAAGAATGCAAATAGAAGGCATTATAACTATAAGTCCTGAAGCAATTCGAAGAATTCCAGGTGCAAATGCAGGAGTTGAAAATTTAATAAAATCGTTACCAGGAGTAAATAGCAATAACGAATTAAGCACACAATATGCTGTTAGAGGCGGAAACTATGATGAAAACTTAGTTTATGTAAACGAAATTGAAGTGTACAGGCCTTTTTTAATTAGAAGTGGACAACAAGAAGGTTTTAGCTTTGTTAACACAGACTTGACCTCGAAAGTTGATTTTTCTGCTGGTGGTTTTCAAGCAAAATATGGTGATAAGTTATCATCAGTATTAGACATAACGTATCGCAAGCCTGTTTCTTTTGAGGCAAGTGCTGATTTAAGTTTACTAGGATCAAATGTTTCAGCTGGAGGCGCCTCAAAGAATGGTCGTTTTACTGGAATCGCCGGACTGCGTTACAGAAATAATAGTCTTTTTGTAAACTCAAAAGAAACGGAAGCCAATTACAAACCTGTATTTGCTGATGCTCAGGCTTATTTTACCTATAAAATTACCAATAAACTTCAACTTGATTTCTTAGGAAACATATCTATAAACGATTATCAATACGAGCCTTTGACCAGACAAACTAATTTTGGAACTATTGCAGATCCAGTAGCGTTGCTGGTTTTTTACGAAGGACAAGAAAGAGATCAGTATCAAACTTATTTTGGAGCTTTAAAAGGAACTTATGTAGTTTCAGAAAGTTATACTGCAAAAGTAATTGGGTCTATCTATCATTCAAAAGAACAAGAACACTATGATATTTTTGCCGAATACAGATTGGGTGAAGTTAATACCGATATTGGAGGAGAAGATCTTGGTGAGGTTGAATTTACAGAAGGAATTGGATCGCAATTAACACACGCTAGAAACGATCTTGATGCATTATTTATTAATTTAGAACACAAAGGTCTTTTATCTATTGAAGACCATAACATAGAGTACGGTATTAAATATACGCATGAAGACATTCGTGATCGAATTCAAGAGTATGAAATAATTGATTCCGCAGGGTTTTCTATTCGACCACCTATAGGAGATCTAGGAAATAATCAACCTTATGACCCTTTTGTTTCTCCAATTGTTCCTTATACTGCAGTTAGAGCAATTAACGATGTTCAAATAGATCACATTTCCGGATTTGTACAATGGAGCAAAAGAACAACCTTAGGAAATAGTGATTTATGGCTAAACGCAGGCCTTAGGGCTCATAATTGGACTGTTGCTGGAAAAGGATTAACAAGTAACACCCAAACCGTTTTTAGCCCAAGAGCTCAAATCTCACTAAAACCCAACTGGGAAGCTGATATGCTTTTTAGAGTCTCAGGTGGTTTTTACCACCAACCTCCTCTTTATAGAGAGTTGCGAGATTCTTTAGGGATTGTTCATCCAGAAGTTAAAGCACAACAATCCATTCATATCGTTTTGGGTAACGATTATAGCTTTGACCTTTGGGAAAGACCATTTACCTTAAATTCTGAAATTTATTATAAATCCCTAACCGATGTCAACCCATATACATTAGAAAATGTAAGAATACGATACCGTGCAAGAAATAACGCAGTTGCATATGCATATGGAGTAGATGTAAGATTAGCAGGAGAATTTGTACCAGGAACCGAAAGCTGGGTAAGTATAGGTTATCTTAAAACAGAAGAAAATATTAATGATAGAGGCTATATTTTTAGACCCACAGATCAACGATTAAAATTCGCGGTACTATTTCAAGATTACGTAAAGGTTATACCTGATTTAAAGTTATATCTTAATTTAACTTATAATACAGGTCTACCAGGAGGTTCACCTAGTTATGCTGACCCTTACGACTACCAAACAAGGTTACCTGATTATAAAAGAGCTGATGTTGGCTTTTCGTATGTATTAATCAATGAAAATAAGCTAAAAAATTCTGGTTTTTTCAAACCTTTTAAAGAACTTACTGTAGGGCTGGAAATTTTTAATATTTTTGATGTACAAAACTCAATTACAAACACATTTGTCAGGGATGTTTACACAAAAGTGCAGTATTCAATCCCTAACTATTTAACTCCTCGTGTTTTTAATTTACGAACTACTATGAGGTTTTAGAATTCAAATTAAGATTGAATGATATCTTTTAATGTTTCAATAACATAATCAACTTCTTCCTTAGTATTAAATGTTGAAAATGAAAATCGAAGTGAAGGTTTTTGCATATCTTCTTCGGAAAGTATTTCAGCTAAAACATGAGAACCTCCTACACTTCCACTTTGGCAAGCAGAACCTTTTGAGCAAGCTATCCCTTTTAAATCTAATTGAAATAATAACATGGTCCCAATTTCTGGCTTCATCGGTAACAATACATTTAATAAAGTATAAGTACTTAAGGAATCATCTCCGCAATAACCATTTAATTTTGAATTTGGTATTTCTTGAAGAAGTCGGTCTTTAAAATAATTTTTAATAGACTTAATATATTCCATCTCTTCTTCCAAATTACTATAAGAGATTTGCAAGGCTTTGTTTAATCCAGCTATTGCATATACAGATTCCGTTCCAGCTCTTAATCCTCTTTCTTGCTGTCCTCCTACAATTAGGGGTTTTAATCCAGAGTTTTTTCGAATAAATGCAAAACCAACTCCCTTTGGCCCATGAAATTTATGTGCAGCTACTGCTGCAAAATCAATTGGAATTTCAGAGAAATTTAAATTATAGTGACCAACAGATTGCACCGTATCACTATGAAATAAAGCATTGTTTTCTTTACATAAATCTGCAACTTTTTTTAAATCAATGCGGTTTCCTATCTCGTTATTTACATGCATTAAGCTTACTAATGTTTTACTAGAGTTGTCATTAAGTAACTTATCTAAATGATTATAGTCTATCATTCCATTGGCATCTAAATTCACATAATTAACGTTTAAATTATAATTTAAGCTCAGTTCTTGAACGGCATGCAATACTGCATGATGCTCAATTTTACTTGTAATTATTCTAGTAACTTTCAAATCACGAACACAACTATTAAGAATTAAATTATCTGCTTCTGTACCACCAGAAGTGAAAATTATTTCAGCAGCTGATACTTTAAAAATTGATGCAATTTCTTTTCGACAATTTTCTAATATTGATTTTGAAGATCTACCAATAGCGTGTGTAGAAGATGGGTTGCCGTATTCACTTAAAGCCTTAGAGACCTCTAGCACAACTTCATCTCTAACCTTAGTGGTTGCTGCATTATCAAAATAAACGGTCTTCATAGTTGCTAAAAATAATAAAATTATAACTTGATAGTTGCCAAAAATACTAAATTTTATAGTTTCATAATAAAGAAAATTGTTTATTTGTGTACATTTATTTGTTATGCGTAAATTATTTTTTATTCTTATTCTTTTTAGCTTATTCTACTCTTGTAATGATGGCGAGATCATAGTTACAGATTTCAACTTTGAAACTTCAAATTTAAATAATTGTGGTGGCCCTGGAGCTTATATTTTTTATAATATAAACAACTCTTTATCCGCAGAGAGTATTTCTTTAATTTTAGAAACTTCAGATGTTTTGTTTTTTGAATCCGGAACTGTAGAATACGTTTTAAACGGCGATACATATGTTGTTGATTATCGTAAATACGATGGTGATATCACTGATAGTTATTTTTGCAGTAACATTCCGCCAACGAGCCCTAGTGTAAGTATAGAATATTTGGGAGCATCAGGTATAGCTTTACTTACAACTATTGTAACTAGAGATGATGAAGATGGAATTGAAGAAGACCCAGAAAGTAATTTAGATACGGATAACGATGGATTATTAAATTATTTTGACAATGACGACGATGGAGATAATGTACCTACTGTTAATGAGTTAGGTGCTGGTTTTTTATCCGGAAACAATGAATTTCCTTTAGATACTGATAATGATGGGATTTTTGATTATTTAGACATTGATGATGATGGAGATACCATATTAACACGCTACGAAGATGCCAATGGAGATTTAGATCCTACTAATGATTTTACCGGTACTAGTGATGATCCTGACTATTTAACTGCAGCTATTGCAAATAGCAATGCCATAGATCAATACAGAATACATTCTTACCAAATAACAAGTGATATTGAGTTGGTTATTAATAATTTAGTATTGGTAAATGGTTCTGAAGAAATTACAAAGGAAACCATGATACTTGGAAATAAAAGTGGTGTGATTGATGGAACTATTTCTGTAACACCCGATTTTAATTAAGTTATTTTTTATTTTGAAATAAGTAAACTTCCGTTGCTCCAATTCCATACTTTTGATAATCAGCATCGTAAAACTTAAGCTGGCCTTCGTATTCTTTTAATAGTCGGTGTAATTCATAACGTAAAACTCCCTCTCCAACTCCATGGATAAACACGATACGTTGTATTCTTTTTGAAATGGCAAATGTGATCTTATACCTTGCAGTATCTAATTGTATATTCAATATTTCAAAATTATCCAATCCTCTGGTTTTTGGAACCAATTGTTGGATATGCAAATCTACCTCCATTGGAGGAAGGCTTCTATCTTTAGATTTTACTTTCGGTATGTTTTTATTCTTTTTCTGTTCCTTTTCTGAAATGATTTCAGAAATATTTTGAAGAGAAATAGTTAAATCAGAAAAATCATTAGAGTCATATACCAATTCTTTTTCTAAATACTGATATTCAAAACCATCTGAATCTATTATTGTTATTTCATTTTTTGATATACCGGTAATTTCACCGGATATATCTTCATCTAATACAGAAACTTTATCTCCAATTTTCATACTTCAAATAAAGCAAATAATTATTAATAATTATCTTTTTATTATAAAATATAAAAGCGGCCATTAGCCGCTTTTATATTTTATGATATGTTTATTCTATTTAAATTTCAAATTCATTAATTGTATTTTTAATAATTGATATGCAATCCATAATTTGTTCTTCTGTTATAACTAAAGGTGGGGCAAATCGAATAATATTACCATGAGTAGGTTTCGCTAACAATCCATTATCTCTTAATTTCAAACAAATATCCCAAGCCGTTGAACTATCTTCTGTATCGTTTATCAAAATTGCATTTAATAAGCCTTTACCTCTTACAGATTTTAATAAATTATTTTTACTAGCAAAACTAGATAACTCTTTTCTAAAAAGACTTCCTAATTTTTCTGCATTAGCAGCTAGATTTTCGTCTACAGCTACCTTTAATGCAGCCATAGCCACCCTACAACCTAAGGGATTACCTCCAAAAGTAGAACCGTGTTCGCCTGGTTTAATTGTCATCATTATTTCATCATCTGCTAAAGCTGCTGAAACTGGAAAAACTCCTCCAGATAATGCTTTCCCTAAAATTAAAATATCTGGTTTAACTCCTTCGTGTTGGCAGCAGTATAGTTTTCCAGTTCTAGAAATTCCAGTTTGAACTTCGTCTGCAATGAATAATACATTTTTTGATTTGCATAATTCATAAGCTTTTTTCAAATAGCCTTCATCTGGCACCATCACTCCAGCTTCACCCTGAATAGGCTCCACCATAAACCCAGCTACATTGGGATCCTCTAAGGCTATTTCTAATGCTTTTAAATCATTATATTTTATAATCTCAAACCCAGGTAAATATGGTCCATAGTCATTAAATGCACTTGGATCGCTAGAGGAAGATACTGCAGCTAAGGTTCTACCCCAAAAATTGTTTTCTGCAAATAAAATCTTTGCTTTATTTTGCTGAATTCCTTTTACCTTGTATGCCCATTTCCTACATAACTTTAATGCAGTTTCTCCACCTTCTACACCAGTATTCATAGGTAGAATTTTATCATAACCAAATAGTTCAGTAACGTACTTTTCATATTGCCCTAGTATATCATTATGAAATGCACGGGATGTTAACGTTAATAAACCTGCTTGATCCTTTAAGGCTTCAACAATTTTAGGATGACAATGCCCTTGATTAACTGCAGAATAAGCAGATAAAAAATCATAATATTTTTTTCCTTCTACATCCCAAACAAACACCCCTTCTCCTCTATTTAATACCACTGGTAAGGGATGGTAATTATGTGCTCCGTATCTTTTTTCTAAATCAATCGCCTGCTGCGAAGTTAATTGGTCTAAAATCTGTCTCTTATACACATCTCCGAGCCCACGAGACGTAGAGGAATCT
>OJHY01000057.1_pt1 | contig 36012 bp, 55 predicted proteins | sample 1595301 | NCBI WGS metagenome assembly OJHY01 (sample SAMN05416880, study PRJEB24817) | seawater metagenome | isolation source: Sea water | place: Canada:Atlantic | collected 2013-11 | reverse complement strand
GTTGTTGTATCTTATATATGCGTTGCCTGTAGAAGAAGTAACTTGTAGCTTTTGAGCAGGACTATCCGTTCCGATCCCTACTTTGCCGTCGTTTCTTACAAACAATCCTGTTCCTGTATTTGTATAAACTCCTAAAGCAAAAACACCTGCGTTAGCCGAACAATCTACAGATAAACCATAAGGATTTGTTGCTGTATTAGTAATTCCACAAGCCCATTCACTTGCTACATTTTGTACAACTTTTAGTCTTATGGGTGTTGTTGCAGCAGTACCAATTAAAACGTTGCCGTTGCTTTGAATACGCATTTTTTCGGCTGGAGAACCGCCAGTTGTTGTCCAAAAAGCTAAATCAGTTATATTGTTGCTTGCAGCAGTATTTATAGCTTGTATTCCCGCTCCCCCTGTAAATTCAGCATCTCCTCCTAAACTTGTAGAGGCTGCTCCAAAGGATATACCTGTCTTTTTAGGATACGAACCACCCGTTCCAGTATTTACATTAATTGAAACATCTTCTGTTGCATTATATAAACTTAACTTAGCTCCAGGACTAGTAGTCCCGATCCCTACGTTGCCGGTGTTAAGTATAGACATAGCCATTACGCCATCTGGAGTTACTGTATAATCTGCAGCATTATTAGTGTTATTTGTCCAAAACTGAAATGATCCACCAACGGATGTTCTACCAGCTACTATTCTATTAACTCCGTTATTACCTAATTGAAGACCTGCCCATACAAGACTACCGTGGTAGCTGTTCGTATTATTATAACTTGCCATATAAGCACTATTGGCACTTAAAAAAGTGTTTCCCACAACGTGAAGTTTCTCTCCAGGACTAGTCGTCCCGATCCCGACGTTGCCTGTTAATTGGTCAAAAGACATTACATTGCCCAAAGCATCATCTGAAATATTTAGATTACCTGTTACCGAATCCCTTTGAAGTTGCCAATAAGCAGTACTTGTAGCTGAAAGTTTTAAAGAAGCACCTGTTGTTCCGTTTAGAATATCTAAATTAGCTAAAGGATTAGTAGTCCCGATCCCTACGTTGCCTTCCATCATAGCAATTAAACTTCCTGATAGAGTTAAAGGCATATTAGCGTTTGCCGCGTCATTTAAAGACTGAATATCTATTCCAGTTGTTGACTGTACACCATTAGTAATTCGAAGATTACGATTTGTTCCTGCATTAACATGTAATTTACCTGCAGGACTAGTAGTCCCTATACCAACGTTACCGCCTGTATCATTTAATATTAAATTATTTCCATTTGAATAATTACTTGCCCTTATAGTCATTTCATAAGGACTTGATGTATTTTTTATTATTTTACCAGTTCTTGCATTACTACCATTGGTTCCTCCTATAAAAAACTCTATATTACCAACACTTTCATCGACTCCTGTAGAAACGTGTAGTTTACCTAAAGGACTAGCCGTCCCGATGCCAACGTTACCGACGTTGTTAATAACCATTTTTTGTGTAGGTAGAGTTGCGGAAGCTCCTCCTGTATTAGTGTAAAAACGAAGTTGGCTTTCAAATCCAGGATCTCCTGCGGGAGTAGACGAAGATGTTTGATCTTGAATAACTGCATAAATATAACCGTAGTCTCTTATAGCATTACTATAATCTCTACCCTTAAATACTGTGCCTACGCCAAAACCGCTATAAGGATTACTTACATTTTCACCTCCATTTATAGTAAGTACGTTAGACAGAGCATTTCTTGTTGAAGCAACACCTTTGATTTCTAGCTTAGCTCCAGGACTAGTCGTCCCAATCCCGACGTTGCCGGATGAGGTAATACGCATTTTTTCTGCACCTCCTGTTTGAAAAGCAAAAGCAGTTGTAGCGTCAGCTGTTGTAGACGCATCTAAAACAACTCTATCACCACCTGTACTAATTGATAATTTTTTTAGATTTTGACCACTACCTTCTGACCTAAAAGACGCTAAACTAGTACCTCCACTTACAATTAATTTATGAGTTGTAGGACTAGTCGTGCCGATCCCTACGTTGCCGCCGTTAGGTTGCATTACAATTGAGTAATCAGTAGTTCCGTCAGCTGTTCCGCTTTGTAACCAGGAAGCTCCACTTCCGTATAAACCGCTAAAAAGGCCATAACCTTCTTCGTTTTTTTGTATAGAAAATAAAGCTGTAGCATTAGTAGTACTATTTGCTCCTGCAATCTCTAATTTACTACCAGGACTAGTAGTCCCGATCCCTACGCCAGTATCATTGATAATCATTCTATCAGTACTGCTTGTTCTAAACTGTAATTTATTGCTTGCTGTGCTTCCTTCTATTGAAGTTGCTCCTACTGTTCCCCAAGATATATATTCTCCACTATCTATTAATACATCTCCTGCAACATCTAACTTAGCACTAGGACTAGCAGTTCCTATTCCTACATTGCCATTGGCATCAATACGCATTCTTTCTGCAGCGTTTGTATGTAATATTAAATTACCTGCTGTAGAATTGTAAATATTAAAATCTGTAGCACTACCAAAAATATAATGCCTTCCAGCTCCTGATGTTTGAAACGCTATTTGTCCTCCTGTACTACCATTTATACTTAATGTTTTATAACCAGAGCTATTTTGAAGTGTAGTAGTTCCTATGCCTACGTTGCCGCCTGTATCAATAACCAAGTCAGAAGAACTGTTATTAGTACCTAATCTTAAATCGCCTGAATCTCTATTGTAAATAAAAGCGTTAGTCCCTGATTTATTAATTAGTAAGGCATCTCCTGTTCCTATTCCATTATCCCTATCAGAAAGATATATTTGACCTGAAGAACCTGTATTACCTACAATGTGAAGATTACCAGCAGGACTATTCGTCCCGATCCCTACATTACCATCTACCAATAAATCTGTTAATACTTTCTTTGAAGCCATATATATATATATATTATCCTATTATTACTACTCTTAAAGCATTTGAAGCTGGTGCTACATTGAATTTAAAAGTTGTTGTTGTAGTTGAAGTTAATTCTATTTCACATTCAACCTTGTCCATTGCAGCTACTTCGTAAACCTCTGCCTGTACAAATTGATTACCTATTGCGTGAGTAACAACTATTGATGTTAATAATCCGTTTCCTATTAAAGCACTATATGTAAGTGTAGTTGATAATGTTCCTGTAATACCTAATGTAGACTTTAATCTACTTGGAGTTATTGCTCTTAGAGTATCTGAACCAGTATTAACTTCTGTTTGAGTAGCTATCTCTATAATACCTTTTACAATTGTAGAAGCGTTAGGCTCATCACCAGTATTCGTTCCTGTCTGTAAAGCTGCTTGAGTCTTCTCTGCGTCTGTATAAGCATTTGTATTTGCATTACTTTCGTATTGAGTCTTTATAGAAGCTGGAGTTAAGTTCGATTGAACTATTGTCCAATCAGCTTCTAAAGTAGGTGAATCAATTGTTGCTCTAATAGAATCCCCTATCTCTACAGCAATAGTGAAAAAAGTACCAGCAACTGTTACGTCCCAAACATCTCCAGAATCTATTCCAGCTATAGGGCTGGAATCTAAACTAGGAGTGTCAGTAGCTGCATTATATCCACCTTGATAAGATTTTGAACTTACAACTTGAGTATCTACATAAGATTTAACAGATTGTTGTGTAGGTACCTTAGTAGACGAATTAGATACCATGTTATCTTCATCAACAACAAAGCTCATAGAACCTGTGCTTGTATCTGAATTCATCACAGCACCTGCTGCATTTACATTAGTAGCGTCTGTTACATCTGCTCCTGTTTCAATTCCATCTAATTTAGATTTATCAGAACTTGACATAACACCAGCTCTTATAGCTGAAGCCTGTGCTAAAGTAGCATTTGTACCATCACTAGAATTTACATTTACAGAAGTATTTGTTGTTGTACCTTCGGTTAAGTTTGTAGATACATTTGTTTGTAAACCTGAGTACAAAGAATTGACTGCATTATCACCACTGTTAGTATTAGTTATGTTATTTAATTTAGTCTTGTCAGAAGGCTGTAAAAGACCAGCATCACCTGTTGTTGCTAAAGGAATAGTTGCGTTAGATCCAGAATCAGAAGTAACCACACCGTTAGTAGAAGAAGCTGTATAACCTAAGTTAGTTACACCATTCTCTCCTAAATCTATCCAAGATGTTGTATCTAGATTATATACATATAATGTATTGTCTGTTGTACTCCAGTATATTTGTCCTTCAACTGGTGAAGTAGGAGCTACTGCTAAGTTCTGAACCACTGCATTAAGCAGCTGGTTCTTACTTAAGTCTAAGTTTACTAAATGTTTAATTAAAGCCATTTTATTATTTTTGTGTTATTAGTTTAAGTATGCGTAACCAGAGAACGCTGCGTTAAAGGTTACTGTTAAATTGTTTATATCTGTGTATGAAATGTCACCAACAACTACGCTTCCAGCAGTATCTACAACTATTATAGAAGGAAACTTTCCTAGACTATGAGGAATAGACCATGTAGCACTTGCAACACCTTGATCGTGAACGTAACTAACGTCATCTACAGAAGGTAATGAAGTTATATAATCTCTAGTAGCAACTACAGATCCATTTGAATCACCAGCAATGTCAATAGCATCCATTTCTGAATATAGTTTGACAGCACTAACTGCAATAGAAGATATCTTCAAAGCAGAGTCGTTTCCAAATCCGTCTGTAACGGTCTTATATATAGTATTTAAAGAGTTATTATCAGAAAGCTTTAACAATCCCTGATACGTACTCGATATCGTCTTACTTGTTAATGTTACGCCCATCGTCTATTGCTTTTTTAGTATTAACATCTAGATCCTCTATGAAAGAATCTAGCTTTATTGAATACTTCTCTTTTAGTTTATATTTGTTTATTTGATCCTTCATCCCCTTTTCTATTAAAGATTATCCTAAGTACCAACCGAATGAATCAACATCTTTGTCTGGTGACATGTCTTGTGATCCTACGTTGTACTCTGGGTAATCATTAGAATTATCACACATGAATTCAACAAATCTCTCAGCATAGAAAGAAGCCTTTAGAGAGGCTCTTTCAGCTAACCCAGCTATTTCGCTAGATTCTATCTCATCACTGTTTTCTGATCTGTGTTTAAATAATCCACCTTCAGATAATGTATAAGCAGCAAAAGGAATAAACTCAGCTTGAGCATACCAAGCCAACATAGGCTTAATATAGTCATCTAATAAGTCTCTATACTTTTGATTTCCAACGTCAGTTATAGTTCCATCTATAATAAGAGTTTGTACCTTCTTATATAAAGCAGTACCCATATAGTTCTGAATGTGCATGTCTTGTGCAGTCTCTATAAATTGTACCATTTTATCTGGATCAAGTGAACCAGAGATAATGCTCTTCTTTTTAACGTATGTAGTTGATGCAAATAGTGCTTTAGCCATTATAAATATTTTGATATTAATTCATTCACTTTGAATGTGAAGTTGTCTAACTTAGACATTTTTACTTGTGTTTCTAGTTTCTCACCAGTCTCTTGTTCTTTAACTACAGAAGTTTCGATATTGTCTAATTCAACAAACTCGATAGGCTGCAATGTAACGAAGTATAATGATAAAAAGATCTTATTGTAAGCTAATACTTTATTAAGAGCAGAAATGATGTTCTCTTGGAACGGACGGATAACTATATTGTCCATTAAAATAGAAGCAGTTCTTAACTCTTCAGCATTGTTACCAAATCCAGTATTATCTTTAATCCCTAAAAGGATTGGAGATACAATACCATGACCTAACATTATCTTCTCTCTGCTTTCGTCAGCTAAGAATTGATACTGTGCATGAGCGTCTGGTAAATGGATAGGATCTACAGAAGAAGCAGTTTCTTTATCTTCATTAAAAGATAAAATGAAACGTCCACCATTAGAACTTCCAGCAAACTTTTGTTTGATCTTAGACTCCATCTTTTGTTGAATAGACTCAGAAGGAACTCCATTATTAAAATTCACCAATAAACTAGGCTGAAGACCATTTTGTATATTTGATATATGATAATTAGATACCTCTTCTTCTAACTGACTATATTGTAAAGATGCTTGATAATCACAAGGAGAGTAATAATAGAAGCCTGATACATAAGGTCTTATAATAAAGATCTCAGTAGTTTGCTTATCTGAACCATTTCCAAATGTAGGTATTCTTTTAGGCTTATCACCTTGTACTTTATTCTTCCAATCTGGATGATAGTAATATGCTTTTATAACACCTTCAGTTGTTTTCTCTGCTCTAAGAGTTTCCATCGGGTGATGCTTTATAGCTGTGATTTTAGTTTTAGCTTTATTGTAATTTACTTTAATACACCCACTACCTAATAGTTTTCTGTCTCCTACAATTTTTCTAAGCTCTACCTCATCGATAAGCTTTTTCATTTCAATATAAGAATCTATATTAATATTTCTATCAATAGCATCTAATCCTCTACCATAAATCATATCGGATATACCGTTTATACATCTAGAGTTTGTAGGAGATCCTAAGTATCTTTCAATAATATCCCCGTAATAATTGTTGTCAGTACCGTAAGAAACGTAATCATCTTGTACGTTCTCCACTACTTCTGGACGTTCGTAGTTAGCCATTTCTACGAAACGCATACCACCTTTGTTTTCTTTCTTACTCATAAACTTTTAATTCGTCTGAGTCAGTATCGATATCGATCTGAAACTCTTGATTATTGATTGAATAGTTAATATCGGTAAACTCTGTTACGAAGGCTTTACCACGAAATATCAATGCAGTATTTTGTAATACTTCAAATGTATATCTCTCTCCTTCTGAAAATCCATTAGTTAATACATCAAGTACAAGCTCATTGCTTACGTATCTTGAAAGTGTACTAGGTATAATAGTTTCTTTACTTGTATCCTCATTAGTAAACACTACAGCAACTGTTACTGAGCTATCAAATCCTCTTGGATGTATGCTTATAGAATTAGTCGCTAAGGTTGGGTTTATTATGTTCATACTATAATACTAAAATAAAGTAGTTTTGTTTAGAAACAAGAAAAGCTCCCGTAAAGGAGCTTGTCTAGAATTGTTGTTAGTTGTAAAATTATACTCCAGCAACGATAGAACCACCAGCAGTAGTTAAATCAGATACTAAGAAGTTAGCTGGAGTTCTTTCCATTCCAGTTAAAGTCAAAGTATAACCACTCATATCACCAAGAGCAGTTCCAGTAACGATTGTACCAGCAGATACATCCATTCCGTTTATTGCACCAGCAAGATACCAGTTACCATTTTGATCTTCAATCACAACGTGAGGAGAACCATGAGCTAATAATTTTATTTCCTTGTGATCCTCTTTGGATAACTTAGGTAAAGATAATTCAAGAGTTTGTTCGAAAGCCACTGTTCCGTTCTCAAGACTAGCTTGTACGTTTTGTGTCAATGAACTCATAAAATGAACATCATATTTGTATGCAGAAACCGCAGTCCCTATTGAAGAAATTACATCGGTGTCAGTAACGTCATAAGTAATGGTAGGTATGTCACCATAGTTAATGAAGTAAACTGCTTTTAAACCACCAACAGAATCTTTACAAGGTTTTAGTCTCCCTAAAGATAAATTGTCGCAAGCCATAATATTTTGTTTTTTAGATTATTGATTAGATAATGGGGGTTTTTATACCCCCCTTATCATAAAATTAGTTGATTATACTGACTTGTAATAAACGATCTCAGCACCATAAGCGAAACCTACAGCAGCAGTATAACGCATGATGAATCTCACATTTTGTGAACCGTCTAAATCAGCCATATCTAATACAGATACTTGATTTTGATCACTCATTAAACCAGTTCCGAAGTAAAGGTTAGATGATTGAGCACATACCATGTTACCAGCAGATAAACCAGCAGCCATGAATAAGTTTACACCTTCAAATTGTAAAGAAGCGAAACCTTGATTAGAACCTTGATTTAAGTAACCATCTCCACCACCTTGAAGTGCTAAAGAACTTACATAAGCTCTCCATACATCAGAAGCAACGTATAATTTTAAATCTTCTTTTCCGTAGATAGCTTGAGGAATAGCAGCAATTACTTTTCTCATCTCTACTTGGATAGTTGCAGCAGCTGGAGCAGCTAAACCAACAACATCAATTACAGTTGCATCAGCTACAAAAAGAGCTTCGAATCCGTCATATTCACCTTCTACAGAATCAGCACCTTGCCATAGGATAGTTTCATTTGCAGTTGCAACCTCAGCAGCAGTCTTAGCAATGATAAAAGAAGCTAAATCTGGTGGTAAATTGTCATGTGCAGATAATCCCATTGAGATAGCATCCCAATCAGAACGGAAATCTTGCTTACATAAAGTGTAGTTTACTTGAAATTCTTTAGGCTCTAAAGTGTTTTCAGTAATATCTACTGTAGCAGTTGGAGTAAAGTCACAAGTACCATCTTTGATCAAGTCGCTCATAGCTACTTTTTTCAATACTTGTTTGAATTTAATGTTTGGTTTAACTGTAAGACCACCATTACGGATAGTATTAGGAGCTAAAAGTGCAGCTTGTAAATAAGGCATAGCCTTTTCCCCTGCATAAGTTGTTGAAATGTTTGTCGTTGTTGCCATCGAATTTTAGTTTTTATTTATTAAATAATGATTTGAATACAACATCTTCCGTTGTTTGTACTCTGTTTTGCGAGTAAAGGAACGTTTCCTTCTTCTCAATTAATGATTCTGGATCATGTACCAATCCGTCTTCTACTTTTTCTTCTTTATTAATTGTGTGCACTTCTTCTTCAATAACGTCTTCCGTTACTGTTTCAGAAACTACAACTTCTTCAGATACTACTTCTTCAGATACTTCTTCGTCAAGTAATACTTCTTCAGATACTACATCCTCAGTTACTACTGCGGATAAAGCTTCTGGTACTTCTTGTGGTTGTGATGGTGATATGCTTTCTAATACCTTAGCGTACATTTCTTTGATCTCAGCAATAGCAGAGTCAAATTCGCTTTTAGATACAGCAGCTGGTTGTGCAACTGGAGCAACGACTGGAGCTTCATCGATAGGAGCAACAGCTTCCTTCGTTTCAACTTCTTTCTTTACTTCTTTTTTTACAACCTCATCAGCCAAAACCACATTCTCCACAATGTCATTTTCTCCAAGAACTTTCTTAGATAAATTAACTATTGATTCGAATAATTCCTTTGGGTTTTTCATATAATTAGATTTAATTACTGTTTATAAGGTATAACCAAATAGCTATACCTTTGTTTTTATTTACTCTCTTGAATTAGAGATGTTTCTGATTGCCGAAGTATTTGTTACTACAGATACCCCACCACCTATTAAAGATCCTATTCTTTGCTTCCAGTAAGCAGGGCATTTAGCACTGTCTTCACAATCGCATTCGTTTGTGTATGTGCCTTTACTTTTACAATATATTGCGTCCATTTAGATTATTGTTTTATTTGATTAGTTAGATTATCGTTAATCTTTTCGTATTCGTGCATTAATTTAGCGATCTCTTCCACGGTAGACATCTCCTCCTTAGTAAAATCATCTTGGTCGTTAAACATACCTTCTATTGAAAAGCCTAAGTAATCTCCTTCTTTGATACGGTGCCACAAAGCATCGTTATCAACCCTCATAGTTACAGCCCAAGCTCCTTTAGGTGCGTTTAAGCCATATATGTTAGTTTTGTCGTTCTTAGGATCTTCTACTATCCAGCTCTCTGTTAAAAAGACTCCATCAACTTCTGTTTCATGTGATATAGTAGTATTATGTAATTTCATCGATTTAAGGTACTTTTCAGACGCTTTACGGACAGTTGCCTCACTAAAGGTTATATTGTATTCAAATCCTCTGTTTCGACGGTAAATTAGCTTATTTGGAACCAAAGCTAATCCAACTACTAATCTTTTGTCTTCATCTATAGTTTTCATTTCAACTTTATGTTCATTAAGTGCAATAAAGTTTTCTTCTATAGCTGGGAATTCAACGAATGATATAGCGTTTATTCCGCTATCTCCTTCTGTATCTATAAATAATTCAATCGTTTCTAATTCTTCTATATTATCCATATTCTTATTATTTTAGTTTGATTTAACGTATATTACTACATTCATTACGTAACTTGGAGCTACATTTGTTAACCAAGGATCAGTTCCTCCATCTGGAGTGTTAGTACTTGTTAAAGATACTATATCAGTCCAAAAGCTAACAACTTCTGTGCCTATAAAGTCTTCTGTTATTATAGCTGTAACTTGAGGAGTAACTCCTACTATTGCCCCTGTAACTATATTGTCCATAGTCGCAGCTTGAGTAGCAGACTCAACTTCACTCTTTAATACAGTTAATTCAAGTGTTCTTCTGTACTGAATATCATCAAAAGTCGTGACAGCTGGGATTGTGATCCCGTCTGGCACTTGTCTTGTTGGTATTAATAATCTTGTACCGTTGTTTGTTATTGCCATTATATATTGTATTATATTATTAAACTAATTTATTTGTCTTATGTTTTATATGCCAGACTGTTCTATTGAAGAGTCAGATACAGCTCCAGCTTCAGCAATATCCTCGTAAACGACGTATGCTCTAGTAGGAGTATTAACTTGACCGCTAATTCCTTCTGCTAATTGGTTTTCATTACTGTTTCCAACAACATTAAACTCTGGAGTAAATGCAGCTGGTGATCCAGCAGAAGATGATCTAGCAGCAGATCCACCAGATCCACCTTGTAATATAGATTTAGCGCTTGCAGCAGCTCCTAATACAGACGCAACTTGTGATGCGTAGTATAAAGGGAACGTAAATGCAGAAGCAGGTCCGTTAGCATCAGCAGTCTTTTGTGCAATTATCAATCCGTTAATCATACCTCTTGCAGTTCCTACAGCGATCTCAGCTAATGCAAATACTTTAGCTTCAGTGGAGTTCTTCTTAAACAATTTACTTGCAGCACCTAATCCAGCACCAATATGACCTAACATTTGATCTCTAAAGTCAGCTTTAGCTTGCTCTATCTCTATTTCTCTCTCAGCAGCATTGTTTTTAATCTCAACAGACTTATCAGCATATTTCTCTTCTAACTTAAGTCTTTCATCGCTATCTACAGCTAATGCTTGTATCCTAGCGTTTAATATAGACTGCTCTTCTTCTGCTTGAGCTTTTTTCTCGTCATATTGATCAACTTCAACTGTATGTCTTCCGTTCTTAATGTATTTAGCTCCCTCTATTGCTAAAGCTTGCATTTTAAGTTCATGATCAACAGCATTGCTCTCTCTATCCATTTGTCTATTGAAAGTAGCTGTATCTTGAGTGTCTTCAAGTATTCCTAAAGCAACAAGGTACTCCGTTCTCGATTGAAGCATTGTAGCTTCATGAGTATCGTTAGCTCCTTCTATTAATCTGTCTGCATCAGCTTGTATGAAAGCATTACCAACGTTATTAGACTTTCTAAGCTCTTGTGCTTTAATAAAGTTGTCTCTTCTAAGTAATTGTTGGTTATCAAACCTTGTTTTAGACGCTTTTAGAGCTGCCTTAGCGTATTCGTCTTTTATTAGTTGCTTTGCTTCAGCAGTTGCAACTACACTCATCAATTCAGCCTTTCTATTCTTGTCATTTTGCTTAGATAGATCTAATTCAGCACCAGTTAAGCTTTTTCCAGCGTTATCACCACCACCAGAACCACTTGTACTGCTACTTTGAGAAGTTAATTGAAGGATCTCTTGAATGATATCCTTATATCTCTCAGCAGATCTATTCATTTGCTCCATCTTACCAGCTCTAAGGATAGATTGCTCTGTTATATTCTCCTCAGCAGCAACAACTAAGTTGGTAGCAACTAATTCCTCAGTTTTAGCATCAATAGCTCTATCAAACTTATCACCAGTACCACCTCCACCACTTCTAGAGGTCTTCTTTCCGGTAGCATTCTCTTCTAAAGTGTCTACGTAACGCTTATTTGCGTCACTTACAGCTTGATCTAATAAATACTTCTCTTCAGCTAATTGCTTTAGCTCTTTAGAGAATACTTCCTTAGTGGCGTTAAGAATTATAAGTTTTTGTTGTACTTCTATGAAATCTTCAACAGATTGCGTTAAAGGATCATATCCGTTATTTTTAAGCTCTTTTAAGGCGTTTTCGTACTCATTTGTACCTACAGCAGCATTATTAACAGATTCTCCGTATTGTTCTAGCTCAGCAGAAGTAGCTTTTGTTCCACTAGTAGCCTCAGCCATCTCTTCTCTCCATGATTTAGAAGCATCCTCTGCCTTTTTAGACCTAGCAGAATACCAGTCAAGTGCAGATATAACAGCTGTAATAGCAAATACAATACCTAAAGGTCCTAACATTAATCTACCTATCTGTTTCAGTGCAGCACCTAGTCCTCCAGCAGCAGCAGAAGCATAATACATCTGAGACGTGAATTGAGACAAGTTATTCGCAACACCTCGAATACCATAAGGAGCATCCGATACTACTCTAGAAAGTTCCATTGTAGCTGAAGTAGCACCACCAGTAGCACCAGTAGCTTGATTCATTTTGTTAGCATGCTGTGATATAGCAGCAGTATTCTGCTTATACTTAGCACTATTAACATCAATCATTCTGTTTTCAGCTTGCAAAGCTTGTATCTGCTTGTTTATAGCAGAAGTAGAGTTTGCGTGAGCACCAGAAGCTTGAGCTTGTATAACTATATGCTTTTGAGTAGCTTTAGTAAGCCTCTCTTGAGTCTTAGCTAAGTCTTCCTTGTTTTTTCTTTGCTTCTTAGTCCTATTGTCTCCAACATGAACAGCATCATTAAGTTTCTTTACAGAAGCTTCTAATCTAGTGATCTTCTCTTGCGATTTAGCTAACTCAATGTCGATCGTATATTTTACAGTTTTCCCAGCCATTACTTGTTTCTTGTTTTATATATCTTGTTTTCTTTGAAGTTTGTAGGTGCTTCGTACTTACCTTTTGCTATGTCAATATCCTCATCGTTTATTAAGAACGATGAAGATTTCAATAAGTGTAATATATTTTTTATCATTATAAGTTTCTTTTAACTTCCCAGTTTCTATGTTCGTTTTCCCAGTTTGTATCAGCATCTTGCCATGCAGCTTCACCTTCATCTCTACCTTCTAATCTAGTTTTGATGTCTGTTACTCTTAGTAAACTAAATTTAGTCTTTCCCGTTGTGATGTTTATGTCCATTTCATCAATAAAATATGAAATATTATCCACAACAATCGTATCACTTAGCTTAAGTACATTAAACACTAGAGGTGGAAGATAAGCTGTAACTCTAATCTTTTTAGCATAACCAGAATACAATCCTTCGATCATATTTGAATGATACTTAAGGAATAATGAGTTTCTATTTATATCTCTCTGATACTCGTCATATTCAGAATTGAAGTGTAAAGTTTGCTCTCCAGAAGCGTTAACGTTAGAAGGAGTTACCATTTGATTACTAATATGACCGTCAGCCCAAGTAATAGGGTATGGATCACCCAAAGGAGTACCTATAACCTTGTTCACACAATACATCATTAAAGGCTTACCTAATTCTGGTTCTGGCTCGTTAGTTTCGTTGTCATTTACAAACCAGCCCCATTGAATAGGAGATAGGTTCTTATTAGGCTTATCGCTAAGTCTTTCAAACATCATTTTCTCTTGCTTAATATCTATTTCGTATTTACCCCCATCGAATAAAAAAGAGTTAGTACCTGTAGTTCCTTCTGTGAACTGAGCTACACTAAAATCAGCTTCACCAAAGTTGTCACCTGTAAGTGACTTTTGGTTTATAGCTAAGAATGTTTTATTCTCTGAGAACTTATAATCTATAGTTGAATATGGAGAAACTCTCTCAACAGTACCTTTAGCTATATCAATGTATTTAGTTATATCACGTTTAGTTCCGTTGTTTATGTAGTAATCGTAAGATGTAATCTTTATCTTAATAGATCCATCATCTTGAGGCACCTCAAATGCCACTAGATTGTACATCTTGAATAAGTCAGATAAGAAGTCCATTATCTTGTAATCAGGCATTAAACCGGCTGGATTTATGTTTGCTATAATAGAAACAGTTCCTGATCCAGAATCGAAGTTATTATCTATAGTTATTTGTCCGTGTTGAAAGTGAAAGTAAGTTTGTTCAACATTTAATAAAGGTCTCATCTCTCCTATTGAAGAGTCAGCTACAATTTCAGTTCTAACATAAAAACTTCTCTGATCTCCGTCATCTTCAGTTGCTTCCTCGAATGTTTCGAAAGGATAGTTACATATTACCTCTACAGTTCCTTCTGAAGCCTCTCCAGTAACCTCTCTGTGATCTAATTGCTGTCCTGTATCAGAATCAATTATAAATATCTTAAGAGTTATCTCTCCGTCAGCAGCCATCTGGTCAACAGACATTTTAAATGAATAGTTCTTAGGGAATTCTGGATTTAAATCAAAAGGTCTAAAATCATAAGCAAAGTCATTAAATGACTTAACCCATTCTCCTTCTAATGTTCCAGCTCCGTCATATCTAAGTATTCTATTCCAGCTAAAGTCTTTAGAGTTATTTTCTTCATCTATATAAGCTATATTACCTTTTCTATTGTGTAACCATAAGTACATGTCTTTGATAGGTGACTTAGTTACCTCTGCACTACCAAATAGCCACTCAGTATCCCATACTATAGAAGGATAAGACTCGCTTATAGATTCAAATATGTATGGTAATTTTATAGCTGGCTTAAGATCGAATCTAGATAATCTATCTGCTGGCACAACTGGATAAGATGTAGTTTGTAATCCTATAGTAAAAGGAGATGTAGGGTTTCTATAGTAATTTTCGTTCTCATCATAAGTTAACATTCTATGAAAACCTTCGTGATTACCCTCTAATCCAATAGCATTCTTAGTGTATTCAAACCCTCTTGAGTGAGATATCATAGGAAATTTAATCATTCCTTGACTGTTAGACGAAATAGTTACATTGTTATCTGGTTGAGGAACCGTAGATCCTTGAGTCTCTACAGTAATAGAATAAGTCATTCCTATTGCGGCAGCACCAGATAATGTAGCGTCATTTTGAGCACCTACACTGTCAGCAACTATATATACACTTGTTGAGTCATATACAGTAGCACTGTATCCGTCTATGTAGTTAATTTGATTAGCAAGAGTATCAGCAGTTGATGCTGGAGTTACTCCCCCTGTTCCTATTAAAGAGAGGGTATAAGGTGCAAGATTAAGTGATAGCGTTACATCTCCATTACTAGTAGGAGCAGTTATAACCTCAAGTATAGTTGTTTCTCTTTCACCAGAAGCATCATTCACAACAACATCAAATCCAGTTTCAAATCCAAGCTGAACAGTGTCGTCATCATAAGGGAATGTATATTTAGCTAAACCTATTAAGTCCTTTAGTTTACCGTCACCTATAGTATCTTTAAGCGATGCAAGTTCACCAAAGAACTGCACGCTGTAATTGAATGGTTGATTATTTCTCATATCAACCTTAACAAGCTTTATATACCCACTCTTAAAGTCAGCACCATTAAGTCTTACTTTAGCAGCATACTTCCTTCTTGGATCGTATCCTTCGTATATCTTATTACTACTGAATCTTTTGAATATAATATTATTAGCTTTAGAAGCTGGTAAATTAAAAGGAAGTGTATATGCAGTAAATACTTTACCTACATCCTTAGCCTTCTTTATTGAATCTTTTATAGTTATTTCTACGGAAGCATCCATGTCAGCAGCTTGCCACTCTGGCTTAGCAGTTATAACGTCACCAACAGAATTAGTTACTGTAAATGTAGAGTCACTAGTTCCAGCAGAAACTGAAGTGTTAGATTGTGATCCAGACACAAGAGCCTCTATATTAACAATACTAGTCCCGGTTATAACAGCACATCTGTGAGTTCCAGTTGCGTTAACAGCTTGAGCTATGAAAGCAGCTATAACATTTGGCACATTGCCATCAAAAGTCACAGGAACAATAACTCCGTTAAGAGTTATGTTCATTGTAGCATTAAAAACAGTGTTGTTAGTAAGTACTTCGATACTTGATAATGCATAAGAGTCAGTCTTTTGCTTACCTGAGTCAATAAATAATTGAGTTTGTATCATATTATCTCACTGTATTAATCCAGTCTGAAGCTGATTCAAACTTAAATGTATAGTTAATTAATTTATCGTTTGTTCTATTCTTTATTTTACTTGTATCTGAAACTAAGTTAACTGGAACAGTCCATATAGAACTAGTCTTAGGAGCCCAGCCTCTACCTAGCTTTTCAGAATCAACCTGTACCCATACTTGTTCTGACATCATCATCTCTATAATAGTGTCATTTTCAGACTCAAGTCTCCAGTCAGTATTTAATGAGAATCTAATCTTACCATTCTTATTAACAGTAGTGCTCTGATGTCTATTTACATCGTAGCTACCGTCAACTAATATATTTCTCTTGTACTCATCACTTTCAACACTAACCTCAGCCTCAAACTTACCTCCAAAATGCATCTCTTGAATACATCCTAATCTATTAACAAAGAATACCTTTGTAACACCGTACTTAGTACAAGAAGTGTAGTTAAGTAAAACCTGTTCATCTGCACCTTGACTAAACAATAATAACACTCTGTCAGCATACTTATTCTGGTAACTTGACGTTATATTGAATATAAGTCCGCTAGTATTAGTTGCTGGTGTAAGGTTGTTCTCTTGTCTAAAGGTATGGTATAGTCCACCTTGTAATCTTTGTAATCTATATCCTATTAAAAACTTCTGCATTACAGGTATTTTAACTGATGTATCCTTATATAATGACATAACACTGTCACTAAGCATGGTTTGTTTAAACCATTGGTAGTTAACACCGTCTTGAAACGTACTGTATCCGTCTAATCCAGTTAAATAAACTCTAGTTTCTGGCGTAGGCTCTACAGTTGCACCTTGAAGGTAGTGAGTTAATTCATAACTAATAAACACAGCGTTTGAATCTACCACTCCAGAGAACGCAACCTCAACGTAATCTCTTGCGAACTCAGCTATATCTATTGAAGTCTTTCCATTTAAGGCTGTACTTCTTAGTTTAGCTGAAGCTATAGCTGGCTGAGCTGTAAGTTCTCCAGTCCATATACGTAAATCACATAGAACGTAGTCTAAGTTAGCTTCTTCTATAAATAACCAGTATGGAGATCTAAGAAAGATCTCACTTGTTGGTAATGTTGGTACTACTGCCATAATTCTTTTTTAGTTTTTGGTATTGTGTTAATGTTAAATATACTGTCTAAATCTCTTTCTGCTATTAAACCTAAGTCCTTAATAAACTTCTGCCCTATTGCACTCTCTGGTAACAATACGTCTGTTACTCCAGATCCACTGTAACCAAATCTCTTAATTGTTCCTTTTCTAGCTATGGATCTTGCTATTGCGAATGCCGAAGCCTTCATATTTCTATCAGTCCTCTTTGCAAACTTAGATCTACCAGATAATAATCCGGCTTTTCTAGATGAGCTCTCTGTAGGACTTATATTTTTATCCTTCATCCATCTTAGTATCTCTATTGAAGAGGGCATTCTTCTACTCTTGATACCAGCACTCTGTATCTCTATAGACTCATCCATGTGGATGTTAAGACTCAGCTTCTTTGTATCGAATACAATAGACTTTAAAGATTTCCCAGAAGCAACAAGTTGTTTACTGTTGATCTCTTTCTTTAGTTCATTTGTGAACTTAGCCCCGTAGCTTCTAAGTAGTTGTCGAACAGTCATTAACAGATAGTTATATCGTTAACAGTGCTTATTTCTATTTCCATTCCCCAACCAGCTAATTTATTCTCAAACTCTTCATATAAATACTCAGCTATAGGATCTTCTTTTAATACTATTTGTTTGTCAGATAATGCTCCTCGTCCTTTTCTTAAAGACTCTACAAACTTATTCAATACAGCAGATTGTGTATTAAGTACATCCTGTAGGTTTGTCGCACCAGCGAAAGAACCGTCATAATCCTTGCTTTCATCTACCTCATCAAGTACCATCATAGCTAAAGTAAAGTCAACAGTTTTACCTACGTAAGTTATGTCCATTATATTAAAGTGGCATAAAGGAAATATAGTTTGCTTCTTTAAATCAGTCTCATTAAATACACCAAACTTAACAGCGTTTATGTTAGGTTCGTTTTTGAAGTGATTCTCTACCTCTGTTAGTATGTCATATACATTTTTCATATTATCGTTTAAATTGTTTCTTTATTGCTTCGTTTTCTAATATCTTCTTTTCTTTTTCGTACTGTAACCAGATCATGGCTTCATGAACAGGGATGTTTGTCGCTTCGTTAACTCTAAGAGCCTCTCCTCCAGCAAGAGCATGGAGCTCTTTATACCAGCTGTATTTGCTATTAAAGTTTTCTTCTCTTCCACCGACAACTTGACTTCCTCCGACATTTCCAGATGAAGAATAGAGTTCAGAATAGCTTTCGACAATTTGATCCCTAAACGATAAAAAAAAACCTTCGCTCCTAAAGCGATCCCTAATGGCATGTCAAGTAATATATCACTGTAGAGGTCGGCTCCTTTATAAGAGTCGATCCTATATGACTCTCTATCCTTATAAGACTTGTGTATAGGTCTGAACAGTACAGCCATTGCTCTGTGCAATGTCTCTGTCTCACCAAAGTAATTAGTTAAGTCAATGTATTCTCCCATTGTCATCTTATCTAAGTTAGGTATGAAACCAAACTCAACCTCAACACCATCAGTTCCAACCATAGTAAATCTAGTTGTTAAAGGACAAGGTGTATTAAACACCTCTCCTAAGTATTCTGTAGCTTCACTAAAAGTTCCTAAAGGTAATGTATGGATATCTTTATATTTCAATCCACAAAAGATCTCTAGCATCTTAATTTCAAGGAAGTCATTCTCTGCATCTTTATTGTCTTCTGCAAGCTTAGCGAACTTCTGCCAGTCTCTTAAAGCAATATCATTTATCCCTTGTGGTAATTCTAATTCTATAGTCATACTATATAACCAATAGAGCTTCTAAGTGTTCGCATGTTAATAACTCTCTAAAAAACAGTATAGTATATAAAGAGTATTATTGTATATTAAGGTATAATTAAAAAGATACATATATGACAAGTTGGAGTGATTTACAGTTGAAAGAGTTAAGGGAGTTAAATAACCATAAGGTAGTATCAGATATTGCTGGTGAGTATAGATGGATGCATAAACTAGATGTTAAATGGGAAGTACATTCTATTAAAGTATTTAAAGAAGAGAACGTAGCATTGAACTGGATGTATTTCTGGTTAGATAAATGGAATAAAGAGCTACAAGATCGTAGAGCTACACAAGCTCGTAGATCTAAGAGAAGATTAAAAGCTATTAGAAGGAGTGTGACAATGACTAAGAAAGAGAAAGCATTAGAGATCCGCACACTAATGACTAGCTGGACTCAACAAGAGATAGCAAACGAGTTATCAATATCAAGATCCACTGCTAAAAGATATTTGAACCTTTAACCTATACCATAAAGGGTCATTGAGAATAAACCGAAAGCTTCGTACACTAATGATAATCTTAGTTACGGAGCTTTTCCTGTATCCATAGAATTCACCTCTATAGAGATAGTATTATTTATATTAATAGTAGCGAGGTGATCGAATACTAAATCATCTCTTGCAATTTGAGATTGCCGAGCTGGCTTCTTGGTTCCTCGCTTTAGGATCATTGGTAATTATATTTCTATTTTTTTTATAATTTTTATTAGCCACCCCCCTCCTTATTAAAGTTCAATTGTTTTCGATGAATCCTCCAGATTTAGGAACTCAGCCACCCATTTTTTGGTTTTACGTCTATCTGTCATATATACAGAGCGTTTGTCATGTCACATAGTCTTATTAGTATGACATATTTGCAGTGGATTTATTTGGTAGTGTTAAAAAGATTGTGTTACATTTTCATATTATACCCTATATTGATTCTCATATGGATACGATATTATTAGCATGTTATTCATGGTCTCTTAATGTTACATATAAGACAGCTAAATAGGCTGTTATTATTATACATATTGTTAGTGTTTCCATAGTGTGCGGATTAATCGTTAGTTAAGAAGTACTTATTATCAAAAGGTGATTGATGCCCTCTAAAGTCACGATCGTATATTAGAGCTCCAAAGGTATTATTATCGTTATCCTTTAATTGCATTGCAATACATACTTGAGTCATTTGCTTACACCATTTCTCTATTAATGGTACTATGCTGGTAATATCGGCTTTTGTGTTGAAGGTTAAAACCATGGTTGGTTCAGTAACTCCATTGTATATGCCGTTCATTTCTCTTATATGATAGTCATCAAAATACCCGGTTTGTTTAGCGTTATTAATGTGCATTACTGCATTGCTAAAGTTGTTGTTGTGTAATCCTATGTTTATTGTATATTTCATAATATGTATATTTAGTGTTTATTTATTCGTTTCTTAATTCGTTATATAAATTTAATTCAATATTAAATTCATTTAAATACTCTTTATTTGTTAGCGCTTCAACTATTTCAGCAATCCATTGCTTATTAGTCATTGTGCAATTGTTTATGTCGATTTCGTAGTATCTAATTAAATCGGCGGTTAAATTTGCTTTATTCATAGTTTTCTAGTTATTAAATCTGTTTCTTAGTAATTGTATTTCGTTATAATTATTAGTTATATAATCATTATTATACTTTTGATTTGCTCTATCTTTCCTTCTTTCTTTTCTAGCTTTTGTAATATACTCTTTTTGTTTCTTTTCTGTGATCGTAAAGAATTCATTTAAATTAGAACTTTCGGTATCTGAAATGATCATTTTGTCATTTAGTTCTAAATCGTAGTTTTCGTGTTGTGTTTCTATTGTGTTGAAAATATTTTGTGTATTCATAATATTATATATTTATTTGTTTATATTTTTTTGCGCCGATAGCCATAAGATCGCCTGAAATTCAAAACCTTTCAACCCTAATTTAGCAGCTTTTTTTAATGTTAATTGTTTTATTTGCTCATAAGCTATTTTGCCTATTGTAGCACTGTTTATTTTAAGCATATTATTAAAGCACGCCCTTAAGTGCCATATGTCAATAGTTAAAAAATCATTATTCAAATAAGCTATATTATTAACAAAATTGAATGTTTTTAGACTGTTGTTTGTTATTTGAATATTACTTGCGAGAATATTAAAAGCTTTAAATTTGTTGTTGTGAAATGTACAAACTTTTATGTTTGTTGGGTGTAAACCTAAAGTATATGCTTCACAAAGTTTATTTGCATCCTTTATGTTTTGCTTCCACTTATTACGAGGGCTTAAAGCACTTATAACCTGTGCTACTTTGTAAACTTCTAGATTGTATTTTTTAGCTATTTTATTTGCTTCCTTATTTGCTATTTTATACCATTCAATGCCTTGATTTATTTGCTCGTTTGTTGCTAGATTAAAAAGGCTATCTAAATTTTTGGATATTTTACCTAATCTATATTTGCTTAATTGTTTCATGGCTTATTGTTTTATATAATTGATTAAATTTTCTGTTTTTTCTATAGTATCAATATCATGGATTTCGTTTTTTGTACTTAATTCAATTAAATACTTGTTTAATGCTGTTAATATTATTTCTTTGTTTGTCATAATTAAAAGATTATATTTGAGGTTGTTAATACTTTACTTGTTATCGATATTAACAAAGGTAAAATAAATGTAATTGCAATTGTTAATCCGATTAAATTTGTAGTTCCTAATTTGTTTTTTAAGTTTCTCATTTTTATGTTTTTTTTTGTTTATTTCCTATGGTACAAATATACATTCCTTTTACTTACTGTGCAACTTTATATATACAATAATACCACTTTAACATAACTTTAACATATTGATGCATGTAGCCAAAAATACATGATCTTAAAAGTACTATAATAAGGAACGGGTGCGCGCGTGATGATAATAAATGAATAAACCTAATAAAAAGTGAATTATCTTTGTTATTTATAATGATTATAAACTAAAGATCTTTGTTGTACATGTCGTAGAAATTTCGTACCTTGTAAGTTCGCCTAAGAAACAATCGAAAACGAATATAAGGTATTTGATCAATATAAACAAACAATTAACATATAATTAACTAAATAGTTATTAACAGACTAAATGGCATATCTATGCCTAAAAGTCAGATGTCCCCAACTACATGTAGAGCGGTGACCCCCCTCTCTATTAAAGAGGGAGAGTAATAGCTTACCCCCCTCCCTATTAAAGTATTATCTTATAACGTAATTGCCTTTGTTCTTATTAGTAATGATATGCATAGCTGCATACCTCAACGCATCCAGAAAGTGATTGTACTTATCTATAGGTACAGATCCTTTTTCTTTCCACGTATAATGATTTAACTCTCTTATAATACCATGTGACTGAGGATCAACTATGATCTTATAATCTTGTAGTAGAGCGATCCCAGATAGGATCGATCCCTTAGCTTTCTTTACGCCAGTAATATTACAACCAGACATCTTAAGCTCTTGTATTAAACGAGGTTCGCTGGAATCCGCCACAATTAAATTACCCTCTGCAAATCTCCTGTTCTTTCTACCTATTTGTGTAGTACTTAAGCCAGTTTCACCAAACATTTCCTTAACGTAGATCTCATTCCTAAAATCGTCTACTGATATCTTAACTAACGTACTTAAATCATTAGAAAACCCGAAATCCTGTCCAAAACAAGACTTATTCAGCTCTACGAAGTTACCTTTAGACCAATTTGTATATACTGTTCCACTCATCTTCTCAAGCCAACCACCTAAGATCTGGTGTTCGTACTTATCTGGAGTTTCTCTCTTCATTCTGTAGATACTCTCTAGGAATGAATCTGGAAGGTTATCCTTGTTGTCTTTATAGTCTGTGTGTATATATGTACAATCGCCATTAACACCGTTAAAACCACCTTCAATGCCTCTTTGCTCAAAGAATCTCTTATAGATCCAATGCTCTTTAGTAGCTGGATTAAGAATAAGGATAACTCTATTCTGTACCTTTTGTGTTCTAACTGATAAATCTATCTTATCAAACACTTCCTCATCAACTAATTCCTCTGCCTCATCAACTACAAACGTACTCACACCAGCCAGCGACTTTAATGCCGCTGTCTGATTACCAGATGCAGTCTTAATACCTTTAAACATTATACCACTATTAGTAGTCTGATTAATGATCTCATCTCTAGTAACTCTAAAATCGTCTTGAGCGTCCATTACATCGATCTTCTCAACAAACTCTGGTATAATACTAGAATGTGCTGAAGCCATCGTATAACGCGTAAAAAGCACCTTATGATCCTTCTCATAGGTTAAGTTGTTAAGAAACAAAGTAACACCATAAGATTTACCTGATCCACGTCCACCAGTTATGATGTAGTATCTAGTAGTTCCATTAAACAATGGTATGTATTTAGGATTTAGTGTGATGTCGCTCATTCTATTCGTCTTCGGATATATCTATTATTCTCTCTGTCTTCTCTTGTGGCTGTACATTGAATTGTATTACCGGTGCTTTAGTAGTTGGAGCTCTTTGCTCTTTAGCTTCACCTGCTTTACCGTACTGATACGTTAGTAACATTTCCATTGCTTTCATGTTACCTTCCGCTGCCATACTTGCAAGACTCTCCCATACTCCATCCTCACCTCTGAATACATTGTTGATTGCTTTCTTTGATAACTGCTTAGCTCTGTTCTTCTTTGCCTTGTTAACCATAGGCATAGTACCAGTATCGTTCTTAATAATCTTAACACGATCCTGTCTCTTATTCCCTTTGCGTCCATCATTAGTGGCTTTGTTATTGTTATTGCTCATATAATATAACTTACTTGTCTTTAAACTGTTCGTACTTATGTAAATAGAGCTCATACATCTTATCGTAAAGCTCTTGGCTCTGCTTATACTCGAACTTACCTACTCCAGACTTATGTCCGTTCTTCCATCCTATCTTTACAGTAGGTTTAGGAAAGCCCCCTTGATTGGGGCTTACCACTGGGTAGAAGTAGATCCCTCTATCCCAACAAGCTTTAACGGATTTTAACACCTCAAAGTCATCGTACATAAACGGATCCTTATACACTACCTTTTTCTTAACCTTGATCTTCTTCTCTTCAGCTTCTCCTCTTAATATTAATTTCTCTTCCATTATCTCTCTGTATATTCAATTAACCATCTAAATCTTATTCTCCTTACTTCTGAATCATATAGCTGTTTACTTATAGTCTCATGCTTCCAGTACCTATCATGCAATTCTCCCATTTCTATTGCAACCTTATCTCTCTTCTTCATATTACATTCCTATATTTATGATCTCAAATACTTCTTTCCTATCTTCTTCTTTACGTTTCCATACAAAACTCTTTAATACAATAGAAGCTCTGTCGTTATACTGTAACTTCTCTTCTTTAGATAAAGATCTGTAAGCTACCTCATTCTCTGTTAAAGCTTCTACTAACGTAGTACTAAGTTTAAGCTCTAAGAACGCATCCTCTACAGCTCTAAGCCTAACTAATTCCTCTTGATCAGTAACAAACTGTCTGATCTCTTCTGAATTGTCTACATGAACAAAGAAGTTCTTAATATAAGTATTGTAATAACTAAGGAATTTCTTATTCTGGCGAAGTCTATCTACTAATTTTTGATTAGCGTGAGTAACTGTACTATGGTCCCTATCTACTATTAAAGCTATTTCAGAATAACTAGCTCCAGTAGTCTTATTAGCTAACATATAATATAATGTTCTACCATCTACATATAACTGAGCTCTACTCTTACTGGATATATCAATATCTAGTACCGAATTAACATAGTTGTATGCTGTTATTAAATCTTTGTATATAAAATCGTTTTTTGTATTTGCCATGTTTTGTGTTTTAGTGTTAATAATGAATCTGCAATATACAACTTTTAATCTACATCACCTAACGAATTGCCATATTTCTTAAAGTTAATTGCTTTTAATATGCCAGCACATGTCTCGTAGTCTTGTAACTCCTCATGTTTAGTGATCTGCCTCTCACAATAAGAGAGGGAGTAATCACCAGTCATTAAATTGAAGTAGAACATCATATATACATTGTTAATCTTCTCTTCTGTTGTTATCCCTTTTTCAAAGTCCATATTAAAATATGTTTAGTTTTAGTAGCATAAAAGTTTTGATCATTTTCTCTCTGGCCTTACCTTTATATAGTTTCTTATACAAAGTAAATACAGTACGTAGCATAGCAAATTCATTCTTACCATACAAATTCTTCTCGCACCACTTCTCACCATAGCCCTTACATACCAGTACGTTGTCTGCACGATCACCAACTACCATCTGTTCATATAGGTTATACAACGCTTGATCCTTATCGATCGTTATAAACTCTCTCTTACGATAATTAAAGATAGTACATTCAAACTGTCTGTAATCCTTATCAATACTAATTATAACACTTTTATCCTTACCATAGTGATCTAAGCACTTAGCTACAAGATCATCAGTCTCTATACCAGAGCGTGTAAGCACGTTTAAGTTGTCTTTGACGTGTTGTATTAACTCTTCGTAGAACTCTGGCTTAGGTGAAGTCCTTTGAGCTTTATAGCTAGCATCAACCTTCTTTCTATAGTTGTTCGTACAAAATCCTATAGGGATTATTGTACTTTTACCGTACCTGTTGTCCATATGATACTGAACATCATTATATCTACTCCAGAAACTCTCTTCTGCCTCTTCCATGTCTTCAGCACTGTAACATGCCTCGTATATTAAAGAGTCTATATCAAATAATCCTACCATGATTCACACATTTTAGCGTTAGTACTTTTTACTTTCATTCTCCAAGTGTACCTCTTATTGATCCACTCCTTACCTTCTGTAGTTCCTATTTGTATCTCTATATATCTACCGAATTTCTTACCAGCAAATGAATATCTCCAATACAATCTATCGCCAGCAGTATACCAAACCATTGCCTCCCCGAACACGCTGTAAGGCGGTGGAGCTATACAGTCACCTTGGTTGTCACTAGGCTTACCTTTAGTTAGCCACTTAAGCTCAGCGAACTCCCACCAATACTGTGAGCTAGTTTGTCCTTTGTAAGAAACTAATGTCTCAACACCAGCAAATGGCTGTATTAAAGTATGCTGATTCCATGCTGGGTTACGAATAGCACCCCATTTATAAGCTACAACGAACAATTCCCATTTAGTCATAGTATCTACATTGATATCATTAACTAACTTGTACCACTTCTCACCATAGTCATCACCAGTAAGCTCAACGCACTCATCGTCTAAGAAGATCCATAGAGGAACTGCTATTATTCTTAATGCTTTGTTGTCACTTCGCCTCATAGCTCTTGAGTGATCCCTTAGCAAATAAGCTAATGGGTACACTATTAAAGAGAGCACTACAGTAGTCAACTGAAATAGGATCGCTAGGACCCATCGTAATATGGCTATACCTTTATTTATTATCATTTTCTATTTCTTTTTGTAAGTTAGCTAAAGCTCTCCAAGCAACCTTAGTTGAATGCTTAATACCATCTGTATCTAAAGTACCAGCGTCTAAGAGATGACGCATTAAAGCGTCCTTCTCATCACCAGACTTACTACGGTCCCAGTGTAATGGAGTATTAGGATTATGTTGTTCGTTTCCTATGAATGAACATTTAGCTACTGCTCTTATGGCATCTGGAAAGTAATTCAATACACCAGAAAATACTGGAGTCTCTTTGCGTTCCTTAGCACTATCTAATTCTGCACACCCGCAGTCATTACATTCACCATCGCATTTACAATAATAACATTCACATCCTGCAGCTCCATCACATACAACCTCTTCGTCATTGACCATCATGTCTTTAATTGAAATTCCCGAGTTATGAGATATATATTTATTCCATTCCATTTCACTATATTTATCTAAGCTATTCATATCTATTTGTTTTAAGGTTATCATTATAATACACGCATTCTACGCTTGTTGTTCCATCTGAGTTAGTTACAAACACCTCTTCATCACAAGGATCATCCGCACATCCAGCTAATAGCATTGCTAGCGCAATTAATACTATAAATCTTAATACATCTCTATCTAATTTATTCATCCTCTTGTTTTAAATCGTTAGTAACTCTATCTAATTCGTTAGCATACTCTCTCTTAACTAATCTAACTATTGTTGGTAAATCAGCTAATAACGTTGTTGTGTTGAATACTACTGTACCTCCTTCATGTGATAAATATATTTCACCGTCTGAGGCTCCTATACATTGTACTTCATGAACATAAGTAATCTCATTCTCTTCTTTTAATTGTGGCATAATGTTTAATTTTAATTGATTAATAATACTTTTAAGGGGCGCTCCGTAATCAGCAACGACCAAGTGTACTTTAAGTTATGGTTACACCCCTTGTAATTCCTTTATAATGTTGTTCTTCTCGTTTCTTATTAAAGTGTTTGCTAACTTAGCATCACTTACTTCTAGCATAAGATCTTGATGTCTTCCAAGCATTGACAAGATCAGTTCAGCTAATCTTGTTAGCTCTTTGTTTTCTGTCTTAGATGCCTTCTGCCACTTCTCTATTACTCCTAAAGCTTCTAGGAAGTCTGCATGAGCCTTCATTCTCTCAGTTAAACTCATTACTGTAAGTTGTTTAAAGATGTAATTAGCTCATCTAATAATACTAAAGTATCTTCTCTATCGATACTGTCTGTATAATCTTCTTGTATATCTTTGTACAATTGATTAAGGAATTCTTGTGTTGTAGTCATAATTATATTTTTTAGTGTTTCTATTGAGATTGCAATATACAACAAAAATCCCATATAAACTAATATATGAGACTTTTATTTCAACTTATTTTTAGATCCTAGCCTAAGTCCATCTTAATAGTGATTGGAGTCTTTCCGTTATCTAACACTACACCACATCCTAAAGCTTCTTTCTTTCCTCCGCTCATGTAGCCCATTGCGTAAGACTTACTGTCTATTCCACAACCTACACCCATAGCAAATACTGCTTTGTGAGCTCCAAACATCCAATCTACATACATATCAGTATGAAAGTGACCAGTTACTGTGCTCTGCATGTCTCTACGTGCAGCAGTACGAGCTTTAGATGATTTATGACCATGTACGTAACGTACGTCATCAATAACTACATCTGTTACCCACTTCCACTTAGGAGTTTGTAATATTTCATTGTAATGCTTAATCCATCTTGAAGGGATCGCACTTGATTGTGCTTTCCTCATTATGATCGCATCATGATTACCTATAGTTACATAAGCATCTGGAAACGCTTGGTACCAATCAGCTACTCTTCTAATACAAAGATCTAACTCATCACCACCACCTTTACCATCTGCATCTGTCTCATGATAACTGGAAAAGTGATTGTCACAAATATCGCCAATAAATACTACTTGGTTACATCTGTACTTATGATACGTATCAATACAGAATTGTAAGTAATCTGGTCTCTCAAATGGAGCGTGCACATCACCTATTATTAATACTCTGTTACTTGTATCTAATCTTAGATCATTAATAACTTTTTGTTCTGCAACAGATAGTCTTGCTCTGCTGCCTACCGGTTTACTGTTCGTTTTTCTCATCTTTTGATTCGTTTATTTGTATTACTGATGCATCATAATATGCATGTAAAGCGTTTATAGCTTTAATAAACCCCTTCTTTGAACATGTTACACATCCAGAAGGTGGAACCATTTTTTGAGCAAATACATAATTGTATATATCTACTAATCTCACTTGGTTATCTCGATCAATACGATTCCTAGTTATACTAAAGAATGAACTTAAGTAGTTGAAGTCATCTTCGTCTACACATTCAACAGCATTAATACCATAAGGCAATAGTTTATTCAAACTATCTTGTCTTCCATCACATCCACAGTCTTCACCGAAGATAGCTTTAGTGACAGCTTTAATTCCAGTAGCTGCAGTAATCTTCTCTACCACATCACCAAGCCCTTTAAGGCTTGATGCTGCTTCGAGGATCTGAGCTTCTTTTAACGCTTTCCAGTCTTTGTACTCTCTCGTACGTTTGTCTGCGTCATTTTCGTAATAAGCATCGTCTCTCATAATTTAATCTTTTAAGTTATAGAAGTCATCCGTAAACCTCTCTTTGATATTAGCTCTATACTTAGTTATTGAAGAGAATATGTGTGTTAAACCTATTCCTGTACCTCCAGCAATCTTTCGCATAGACAGATCAGTTTTGAAGTATAAATTAAACAACTTAGAGTTATATGCACCCCAGCTATCTACTTCAGTCTGTATGTTATCCATTAATTCTTGATAACGCTCTTCAGATTCTACGTCAGTATCCTCTTCTGCTTCCTCTATATAAAAGTCCACATAGGCTAGATACTTATTCTCTTTGCTTAGTTCTGTTCTTGTTGTGTTTCTTACCACACCCCACATGTAAAACATGTTTACTTCACCTTTTGAATCGATCAGTTTGGGTCTGGCTGTTTCCTCATACTTATGCAATCTTAAGTACACTTCTTGTACTATATCTTGGGCGAACGTTGGAGGGCTACCAGCTGCGATAGCCATCCTTATCCACTCTTCGTGACTTGCACTGAGTATGTCTAACATATGTTAGCTCTTCAATGTGTTAGAAGCTTTATCGATCTCTCCGTTACTTAAATCCACTTGCACATCTTCACCGTACTTCTCTTGAAGTTCAGCTCTTATAGTTTGAAATGAATTCTCAGCTTGCATAGCTTCAGCAACGAAATGAGCTTTTCGCATTTCTAATTGACCAACAGCTAATAAAGCTTCGTCTTTAAACTTAAGTACTTCTTTTAACGCTTCTAATTTCTTTTTTGATAATTTCATATTTATAATATTAATAGTTAAAATGCCATATTTGGCGATTCTGATTCGACAACTTCCGGATACTGTAGTTTGTTAATAAAGAACTCGAAACTATCAAATGGTTTGTTTCTACTTCTCTTACAACTTACTACAACTCTTTTAGTGTCTTCATCATACTCTAAGCTGATCTGAGTTTCACATTTTTTTTCGCAAAAAGATCCTAAATGTCCGGTCGGCTTAAAACTTCCGTGGTTACTGTGAATTACTGTTACGATATGACAATTATATAATGTCGACCATTCCATTAATTTCTGCACCACTAAATTTGATGCCTCTATATCGTTGACGTCGGCTACAAGATCGGCGATTCCGTCGATAACGACTAAACCTACAGAATCCTTTGGAGCATTCGCTAACTTGTGCTCGATAAATCCTAATCTCTTCTTGTAATCAATAGTCCTTAAACTGTATGTTAAGTAACCTTCTTCCGTCTCTGACATATCAGCAACTTTCCTAAAACCACGTAAACAATGCCATAAACCTTGCTCTGTATCAAAATGGTAAACATCTTTACCTTTACGATCCGATTCCATCTTAGGAGCGAATCTATTTTGAGGAGCTAGATAAGAACTAATAAGCATACTAACAAAGAATGATTTATAACTCTTTGGTGGAGCTTGTATAAAACTGAAGTTGCCGTATGTTCCTATTGCGGACTTCGCTGTTTGTGATCCTCTTATGGTTTGATACTCATAAGTGCCATAACTTAATGCGATTGGTGGCTGTTCAACTTCTACATCCAAGTCAACTTTTAACTCGGACTCCATTTGCTCATAGTACATTCTGTCTATTTCTTTCTCATCTTCTGTTTGTACCATTGTGTGTGTTTTTACTTTGTTATATATACTAACCCTAAAGATAGTATTGTTATTAAAGTAAGTGTTAATAGGAATTTCATTGTTTCTCTCATAATAAAAGGAAGGGAGCTTTAAGGCTCCCATTCCCTAGTACTATATTAGAAAGGTAAATCGTCACCAGAATCAGCTACTACTGCTGCTGTAGGTGCCGCTTCACGCTCTGCTACTGTTACGCCTTCGTCAGATACCCAAGCAACTTTACCGTTACCTAAATATACCTTAGCTTCTCCAGATTCTCTCACCTCTTGTGTTTGTGATAGGGAGATTGAAGCATTGTTACCATACTTAGTCTCATCGTTTTGAAACAAAGTTAAGTTAATGTAAGAACCTTTCTTACCTTTGATAATTAGATCCTTTGGTATCGCTTCTAAATTGATACTGAAATTTGTTATTGCACTCATCTTTAAATTGCCTGCTTTACAGGACTTTATTAATTATTGGTTTAGTATTGAATTCGCAATATACAACTTATTATTGGATATCACAACTTTTTTAACGTTTATTTATATAAATTTTACTAAATAGTTATAAATTAACATTGATGTTACTACTACTGTTGCTGCTATGATTGAAGCCACGCATAATAAGGCTAAGCCTAAATACATATACTTATTAATTCTGTTCATTATGATTTACGTTTAAAGTCTTCACTTTCGTCAGCACCCATGAAACCTAATTCATACATATTTGCCATCTTAAGTGTTGCTCTTGAAAGAGCTCTCTTTTCAGCCATTTCAGCGACATACCATGTATTTGTTGATCCGTCTTTAAAACCAGCTCCTTTTAATGCAGAACCAAAAGTCTCTATAACTTTTGTTCCTTTCTTAGCTGTTGCTTTGATCACTGCAAAGTTAGTTTCTGCTTTGATTACTTCATAAGTAATATCAATCTGTTCTACTGCCATTACCTTCTCGATACCAGATCTTGTGATAATAATGTAATGTTGATGCTTATATACGTCTGCCTTCGTAAGGTTATATCTAACGTACATTTCTTTTAATTTGTTTACTTCCATAATTTCTATTTGTTTATTGATTAATATTATTGTCCAAATACAGCTGACCTAACTACGTTCTTATACTCGTCTGGAGTATCTCTCTCTAAAAGAGTGTAAATGTAAGTTGTTAATTCTATCTCACTAGCTCTATACTCTTGATTCGCTGCTTCTAAAGCATCGATTCTTTGCATTAAAAACTCTTCTAACATGGTTTATTTATTTATTGGTTATTAAATTGAAATCCTTTTCTGTTATCTAAAACAACTTCTCTTCTTAATTTAGTTTGGTACTCCTGTTCTGGTGACTTATTACTTTGATGTAAATACTTCTCTTCTTTGCATCGTTTCATTGTTATCGGGTTTCTTCCAGTCTTCCAGAAGGCGTGACATTTTGTTTCGTTATTCATATCTTATAATTGTTTAAGTCTTAATATTTCTTTTATAATGTTCTTAGCGAACTCTGATCCTTCTGGATGTTGCTCCAAGTCTTGTTGAAGCTTCTGTATGATTTGCTTCTTAGTCATTACAAGAGATTGTCTAAAGCTTCTGTATCCAGAGCACTTAGTTGTTCTTCACTCAATAGTTCTGTTATCTCTACGCCTCCAGCATATACACAACACGTTTCAAAGTAGTCACTTATAGACTCTTCTTCTATACCTCCAGAGTAAGCTTGTATATAGTCTCCTTCTAATCTTAATTCAATTCCTTTGTAAGTTACTGTTGCGTCCATGATATTTATTTTTAGTTTGTTATTGAGATTGCAATATACAACCTTTTTTCGTATTAACCTAATTATTTATAGATTCTTTTGATAAATCTGTCTCTAATAGTAATGTCAGTACTTCTGTAGATATCTTGTCGCTGTTAAATATGGCGAACATGAATAATTTCTCTATTTGATCCGCTGTCATGTTAATTTATTTTACTTAATTCATTCTGGTAAGCGTTATGAGCATCAATCTCTTCTTTAAATGATCCTATATACCTTTGTTTACCATCCGTATATATTTGAGCTCTCCACTTTCCATTTGAACGTAGATCTACACCTGTGTATTTACTACTTGATTTTAAATGCTTTTTATTTGAATTATCCCTATTTGCTATAATTTCTAGGTTAACAACTTTATTATTAAGTTTATTAAAATCTATATGATTTACAACTCTTTCATGTCCGTTTGGAGTGTGATCTAAAAATGCTTCAGCCACAAGTTGATGTATGGTTCTAGCTTTAGTTTTGTTATCCTTATATAGGTTTACAAAAAGATAACCACTGGTACTTAGTATTGGCTTTACCTGTCTCTCAACACCATACTTTAAACTCTTTACATTACCTAATTCAGATACCTCATAGATACCCTCGTGATTTTTTACTGCTTTGTACGTTTCCATATTTTATATTTGTTAGTTATTGAATGTGCAATATACAACTAATAAATGGATATACCAAATAAAAAGTGAATAAAACTAGAAAAGAGCCCCGTAAAGGCTCGCTGTTACTAGTAAAATCTTTTTAATATATCTTTAATAACTATATCACAATCAGCTTTGGACTGTGGTTTGTACACTACTCTCATGTCATTAGTTAGTGCTAAATGACGCTTAAATAATTTCCATCGGATCGGGAAGCTCTCGTTAGGTCTTCCTTTAGTTTCGCAAATAAAGTGCTTATTAACGAAATCTGGAGTATAAAACATTCCTCTAATTTTTTTCTCTCCTCTATTAATAAGATCTTTGTTAGCTGTTCTTTCAAATGAAACGTTAGGTGAGAAGAATCCTTCTAATAAATCAAATCTCTCTGTTTCATATCCTACTGGTATTCCAGCTTCCTCAAAGCACTTGTACATATAGATCTCTAATTGACTAGCAAACTTAATACCATTGTACCATCCTTTTTTACTTTGAATAGTTTTCTTTCCTACTTTCCTTTTATATCTCATCGTATATATAGATTTGGTTTATATAAGTAATTATCTGTATCGAACTCTACGTACTTCTCGCTAACTGCTATTCTTACTACACCTCTTAATATTAAGTTTTTAACTAAGAACATTCTCTTTTTTGAATCAAGTACTCTTAATCTAACTCCTTTACCTACTCTATAAGGTGAATGTGATGTTAATCCTAAAAGATTTGCATAAGGCTGTGAAGTATAACCTATTTCTATTGCCGGTCTCCACATTGGAAACTCCACCATTATATCATCTAAGATTAATACTGGTTCACGTTCCATGTATCGAAACGCTGATCCTTCAGCATCCGGTGAATCGAATAACTCCCAGTAAAGATGTTTTAATCCTTCTGTATTATTAAACTCTTTATTTTTTCTATTATAGTTTCTGACTTTGATCATAATGTTAAAAGGCTACCCTAAAGTAGCCCTTTTTAAACAAATATAAGTAACACGTAAACACATTTGTAATGTACCTTAATATATGCCTTATAAAACACTTTTAGTTATTAAAGTTATTAACTTCTTTTTTTAGATAGAGTTAGTGCAACAGACGGTTAAAAAGCTAGTAGCATAATCGCTTACATTTTTTTGTTAAAATGACGCTGCTAGGATAATTAGTTTGTTTCTCTCAAACAAGTCAAAGTTACAAGATGTGAGGTGAGAAAGGTTCTAATTTGAGAATTATTTTTATTAAAGTTATTAACTTAAATTGTTAGCCCTTGTCTTTATAGGTCTTCATAATCTTTTCAACTCCTCTAGATCCGAAATAAAACACTGTCATTGTACTAAAAAGAGTTTGAATAACTGGTACGTATGCTTTGTCGATCGTAAATTCTCCTATGTTTCCATCTAAGAAAACCATTGATAAGAACATTAAAAACATTGAAGCATAAACTACAGGACGAACAAGTCTAGTGATAATGAACTCACTATCGATCTTTAATCGTTTAGTGATTTCTTCCATCTCTACCATGTCATACTCCATCTCTTGTAGTAACAACTCTTTGTCTATATCAGATAAATCTTTATCTTTACGTATAGCATCACCAAGTTTATTAAGACCAGATACACCAGTAACTGTTCCCACTAAGTTTAATAGCTCTGGAGCAAATGTTTTACCTTGCTTTCCTAACCATCTAAGTGCATCACCAACTCTAGTAGCTCTGTTTAATTCTTTGTATGTAGGTTTTTTATCTTCCATAATTAATGTAAAAATATATTCTATAAAACACGTAACACATTATTATTAAATGATTTATAAGCATTATTGTTTTAGGTCTCTTTAATGATCCAACTCTTATTATTCCTCCAAATATCAAAACAACTAAATGAATAAGAATTGATACCCCCTTCTCTATTAAAGATACTACTTTTTTTACCACCTTGCCCTGGATGGTCTAATATCTACATGTGTGAATGAATCATAACTTCCTATTCCTCCTATAAAGAAAGGAAATAGGTCTTCTATCTCTAACATATCCTCTAACATATTAATTACAGCTTGAGGTTTAATGTTTCTAATAACTATATCAGCTGCTTTACCTAAAATATGCTGGCTTGTATTATTTGAACCGATAGAACGATTATGAGAAATACACCTATAAGCACTATTAATAGTTATACTTTCACAACAGTAGTCTCTAATAACCTGCAGCTGATCCGCAAGTCTTATTATATTGTCAAGTACTTCTTTAGGCATTTCACATCCGCATTTACACTCGAACTCTTTCTTACTAAAGTTATTAGATAACTTCATTTCTTATCTTTATTTTCTTTAGTTAAATAATACCACCTAGATATAGTGTATCCAAGTATAATTACTCCTGAAAGAGTTGCGACTATATCATTAAATTGTCCTAAATTAATCCAAAGACCTAAGCCTCCTGCTAATGCCATTTTAATATCTTCCAAATTCATCTTGTTTTTTGTGTTTAACAACTCTCTATATATTATAATAACTAATATATTAAGTATTTGTTTATTTCAATTATTACTCTTCACTATTAGGTATGTTATCTTCTATTGTAGCCGTAATTGAGGTTGGTGTGATCAGTAACTCAATTGACTGGGCTATGCTAGCTTCAATAGAATCAACTTGTTCTTCACCCATTGCTGTTTGTGTCCACGCAACAACTTCTTCGTTTGTTAGGTCTTCAAAAGGTATAAAGTCAGTGATGTCACTGGCATTTAGTGTTTGAGTTCCAATATTTGAAGATGCATAAGCAACTTCTTCTGGGTTCAATTCATCCGAAGTACCTGTCACTATCCAGTGTACATTATACACTACATCAGCGT
>OJHY01000017.1_pt1 | contig 60134 bp, 83 predicted proteins | sample 1595301 | NCBI WGS metagenome assembly OJHY01 (sample SAMN05416880, study PRJEB24817) | seawater metagenome | isolation source: Sea water | place: Canada:Atlantic | collected 2013-11 | reverse complement strand
TCAGCGATATGGAGACAGCACTAAAAGATGTGCCAACGGGACTCAAGTTTAAGATCGTTGAGGACTCCTATGTACCAAGCGACAGAACATTTAGAAACGCATGGGCGATTGATGAGTCTGAGTTGACCGATGGGGTAGGTAGCTAATGGCTACGACTATACGAGGCAGTGATAACTTTGATACAGCATTAAATGCTCCTGACGTATCTCCTAATGCGTGGCATATCTCTTTAAATGCAAGTGTTAACTTTACCGTTCAAAACTCAACCTTAACTTTTAATGAGACTGTCCATAAAGGGGGTAATTTAACTCTGTCTGGCGGCAAGATAACAGTTAGTGTTTCGGGTATGTATTTAATATCATTCATGGGTGCTAGGCAAGGTACTACTGATGCTGTTTGGGACTGGTCTATTGCGGTTAATTCTGGAGAAGTAAGCGACAGTCGTGCATATGTTAATGGCAATAATGTGGGTCAATATGATAGTACAGGCATTACTATTCCCGTTCAACTTGCAGCAGGTGATGTTGTCTTTATTAGAGGTATTGGGCACTGCTACGGTGGCAACGGTGCAAGTATGACCTATTTTACAGGAGTCCGTTTAGGTGTTTAAACTCAACATACACCTTTATCAAAATTCATTTAATCGGAGCATAACATGATTACAATAGACATGAACAAGGCAAAGGTTATTGCACACGATGTACGCAGAAGCGTACGTAATGCATCCTTTGCCCCACTCGACATCAAGGCAACGATACCTAGCGAAGCAGAAGCAGCCGAGGCAAGCCGTGCTGCTATTCGTTCAGCCGATGCTACCTTACAATTATCAATGGATGCTGCAACTACGGCTGATGAACTCAAAGCATTAATGCCAGAACAGGAGTAGCAGATGACTAAATCAGCAACAAGAGAAACGGCTGACATCGCTGGCGTTGTTGGGCGTAAAAACGCCATCATCAACGGTAATTTTGACATTTGGCAACGTGCAACAAGTCAGACTGTTAGTCAGTATGGTAGTGCGGATAGGTGGCGACATAGTATAAGTGGATCAACTCAAGCAGTCAGCCGACAAGCGTTTACACTGGGTCAAACTGATGTACCAAATAACCCTAAGTATTACTCGCGGACGGTTGTTAGTAGTGTTGCTGGTGCGGGTAGCCTTATAATTATGAACCAAAGAATTGAAGGTGTTAGAACCTTTGCAGGAACTACAGTAACATTAAGTTTTTGGGCTAAAGCCGATGCATCAAAGAATATTGCAATTGAGTTTTATCAAAACTTTGGAACAGGCGGTTCTCCATCTACTGCTGTTAGTGGCATTGGCGTAACAACGGTTGCACTGACAACATCTTGGGCTAAACACACTGTATCTGTTGCAATTCCTTCAATAGCAACTGACCCAATAAAAGTTTTAGGCACTGACAGCAATGATAATCTACAATTATCTATATGGCTAGAAGCTGGCTCAGCCTATAACGCACGTACAAACTCCCTTGGTCAGCAATCAGGCACGTTTGAATTCTCACAAGTACAACTAGAAGCTGGCAGTGTAGCCACAGAATTTGAGCCAAGAACAGTGGGTGAAGAGTTGGCATTGTGCCAGAGGTATTTTCAATCCATAGATACCAATCCTGATAATGTTAGTTCGGTAGCGGCAAGTATAGCTACTGGTCATAGTTCTGCTACTACTACTGCTTATTATTTCCTGCCTCTTATTGTTACTATGAGAACCACACCTTCGTTTACAATTAGTAATACTTATGATTTTCAATCAATTGATACAACAATTCGTAATTTAACTAATCTTGCTATGTACCAAGGAAATACGAAAGGTATTGCTCTTGTAGGTAATGCGGTTGGATTTGTTGCTGGCAGAGGTTCGTTGCTTAGATTTGACTCAGGTACATATTTTCAATTTATTCGTATGAACTCGGAGTTATAAGATGACAATCGAAACGGTAAAGATACAACATAACGGATGGCTAGTGAACGGCAATATGTCAGTACCCAATGATACTGGCAACAGTGACTATCACGATGTCCAAGACTGGATAGCCGAAGGCAACACGCCTGACCCTGAGTTCACAGACGCAGAGATTGCAGCCAATGCTCAAGCAGAGATCAATCAAGAGAACCTAGCGTATCTTGCAGATACCGATTGGTACGTCATCCGCAAGGCAGACACAGGTACGGCTGTGCCAACTGACATCTTAGATGCTAGGGCAGCAGCTAGATTACTAATAGAGGAATAACAAATGAGTTTTGGGTATTCTCCATTGGGTGCTGTACCATTAGGTACTGCTATTGCAGGCGCTACTCCCGGTGGGCAATATAACGTTGCAAAATGGTTTACTTCCGGTGGATCTGTTACTATATCTTTGTACGACCCTCAAGCGCTAGGTTCGGTACCAATTTCGGTTACCTCAGCAGCTTGCATTGAAATAGGAGCAACTGGTCTTTATGTTTGGGACGCTTCTAATTTATCTGTATTCCCAAGAACTTATAAGGAATATGTTTGGACAATGACTAATGGTAGTACCATCGAAGGTGGTACTTTAATATTACCATATGCAGCGTCTAGGTCACGAATCAATGCGGTGCTACATAGATGACATTTATATCATTAAAAATTCCTCCCGGTGTCAATAAAGAAACGCCATCTCTAACATCAAGTCCCTCATGGCGTGATGCTGATAAAGTTCGATTTAAATTTGGACAACCTGAGAAAATTGGAGGATGGAAAGCAACCCAAGCTGGAATCAATGGCTTCTCAGGTACTGCGCGATCTATGATTTCTTGGCGTTTAAATTCAGGATTAACGGTAAGTGCATTAGGTACACATTCTAAATTATATTTATATATTGACTCCTATATAGATATTACACCACTCCGTAGCACGGTGCTTTTAACCAACCCACTGTCTACAACTAATGGAGATACAACGGTTGTTGTTACACATACAGCACATGGTGCTTTAAATGGAGCAACTGTTCGAGTTGAGAATTCAACATCTTCTTTCTTTGATAACGATGAAGTTAATGACCAACACTACATTACTTATATTAATGCTAATAGTTACTCATTTAAAATAACAACTGCAGCGACTAATACAGCCACAAACATAGGTGGTGTTGTCCGACTTCACTACGAACATCCAATAAGTCCAACGCTATCTAATCCATTTAATATTACCAACACAAGTAACACTATTGTAGTTACCCATATAGCACATGATCTAAGTACTGGTGATTACGTTACTTTTAGCGGGGCTACTCATTCGTCATTTGTAGATAGTGAAATTAATGCCAACCACAGAGTAACAAGAATTAATGCTGATAGTTATAGCATTACAGTAACCACTGCATCTACTAGTACGTTATCTGGTATTGGTGGTTCTGTTGTAGCCGCTTATGAATTACCCGTAGGTAATGAGCATGCAGTTAATAACTTTGGATTTGGTGCTGGCACTTGGAGTAGTGAAACATGGGGCACTGCTCGTACTAACTCTACTGAGCTTAGTGATATTCGGCATTGGAGTTTAGATCATTTTGGACAAGATTTAGTCTGTTGCTCTAACCAAGGTCGATTGTATTCCTGGAATGCTAATACTTTAAATACTACTGCTCGTGCAGAAATATTAACAGGGTCTCCTGCTTTTAATGACGTAGTGGTTGTTACTAATCCTGATAGGCATTTAGTAACACTAGGTTCTGCAACAACAGGTGTTCAAAACAAAATGTTAGTGCGGTGGGGTAATCAAGAAACTAAAGAAGAATGGACACCTATTGCTGAAAATACAGCAGGTGACCAAGTACTTAGTGGTGGCTCTAGGATCTTTGCATCTGAAAGATCTCAATCTTCAACCTTAATTTGGACAGACGGTGGTTTGCACTCAATGGAATTTCAAGGTCCACCTTTTACGTTTGGGTTTCAAGAGCTAGGTCGTAATTGCGGAGCTATAAGTCACGAGTGTGTAATTACACATAACTCAGTATCATACTGGATGAGTGATAATGATTTCTTTATTTATGATGGTGTTGTACGAACTATTCCTTGTACAGTACATCGACATGTATTTAATGATTTAAACAAAATTCAAATAACTAAAGTACATGCTGGATTAAATAAAAGCTTTCATGAGGTTATTTGGCTATATCCTTCAGCATCTAGTATAGAGATAGATCGATACGTCATTTACAACTACGAAGAGAAGATTTGGTATAATGGTACTTTTTCTAGGACTGTTTGGATGGATTCGGAATTACACCCATATCCTTTAGCAGCAGATCCAACGGGTGTTATTTATCACCATGAGTATCGAGATGATGCGGATGAGACTGCAATGATTGCGCATATTGAGTCTGCAGAGTTTGATCTTGGAGAGGGTGATAATATACTATTTGCTAATCGTTTAGTTCCTGATATGGTTATTGACTATGGGAATGTCGAATACACATTAAAGTATCGACTATATCCGCATGCCGGACAACTGTCTGAAACTACTCAAACAGTTACTGCTACAACAGAGAAATTAGATATTCGTATGAGAGCAAGACAGGTGGCACTTCGAATTAGTTCGGATGAACTTCGTGACTTGTGGCATATGGGTGTTCCAAGATTAGATGTCCGAAGGGATGGGAAACGATAATGAGTAGTGGACTATTAACGGGTAAATTACCAGATCCACCTGCTACGTATAATCAACAGCAAATGAATCAAATCATACGGCGTATAGAACAAGCATTACGCATACCTGTAGAACGAGCTAAGATAGCGGAGGATCGAGAAGCGTTAGAGTTCTTCTTGAGTAAATAAATGGCTAATCAATTTAGATTATATGGCGCATCTATAGCAGTAAGTACTGAGCAAACATTAATTACTGTTGCAGGCAGTAGTAACTTTGTTGTTGGTAGTGTGATTGTAACTAATACCCATGCGAGTACTGATGGCAGAGTTAGCATATCGGTGTATGATGCAGATAAAGCTATCTCTTTTCACATTCTTAAGAATGAGCCTATTAACCGAGAAGAATCACGCGAAGTATTATCGCGCCCCTTTGTATTAGAAACAGATGACGAACTTCGAATTACTTGTAGTTCGGCAAACGTATATGATGTGCTAATATCTTATTTAGATAGAGATAGAGATTAAACTTATGTTATTTGATGAACAACGATTAGCTAACCTTCCTATTAAACCGGAATACAAAGAACGTATTCGAATAATTTGTAGCAAGGAATCAACACAACAACAGTGTCAGATTTTAGCGAGTACGCCTGATACAGAATTAGTTGAAATGTTTTCACAGGTAGAAAACAAACTAGGCCAATGGAAGCAAAACGGCAATCCTCCACAGTTGCAAAATGCATTGAATCAGATGGAAGATCAGAAGCAAATGGGCAACCAAATGCAAGATAGTTCAATTCCACCTAGATCCGCTCCAGCTGGGATTGGTAGTTTACCACAGTCAAGTGGTTCTCCTGTGTTGCCACCACAACAAGCGCCGGTCCCACAGGGCATGGCTCCTAGTCAAATGTCACGTACACCAATGCCCATGGATATGCCATCTGGCGGCATTGGGAATGTGAGGAGATAGTACAATGGGTTGGTTAAAAGATAATTTAGGCACTATAGTTGGCGGTGTTGTTGGCTATTATAGTGGTGGTACTATGACTGCTGCTACAAAGATAGCAATAGGTTCTGCTGCTGGCGATTACGTTCAACATGGTGACATTAAAAGTGCAATGCAAGCTGGCGCTATGGGTTATGCTGCCGGTTCAGGTGTAGAAAGCTATCAAGCGAGCAATGAGGTACTTCCGAGTAACAGTGTTACTGGTAATACTGTTACTCCTGTTAATCCTCGTACCTTGACTGCTAAAGTTAATACTACGCCAGGGTACTTAGATAGTGGTGCTGGTTCAGATTTAGCAGGTATAGGTGATCCAGCGTTGATAAATGTGGGATCAACAATGCAAGAGGTAGCACCCGTAGTAGCCGAAACAGCAGGTACCGAATCATACTGGGACAAAGGTATTCAGTTTGCAAAAGACAATCCAAGTGCTGTACTAACAGGTGGTACTTTGTTGTATGGTGCAATGCAGGGTGAACCAGATGCGCCAAGTATGGCTAAGAATGAGTACGACGAATATCGTAAATGTCTAGCTTCAGGCCGTGGCGATTGTGTTGCTCCTGCATCACTATATCCTACGGGTCGAGATCACTTACCATTGGGTCGTTCTAACATGGGTAGACCACAAATAGATCAATCTTTAATTAGACCACCACCTACACTAACAAGACCACAAGGTATTGCTGCACTTCCATCAACGCAGGGTAGGGGTGCTATGACCGGCTTAATGGATGAGTTGAATCCAAGGAGTATGTAGACATGGCTATAGATTACGTTAATCAAACTAATGAAGAAATACCAGCGTACCTTCAAGCTGCTGGACAGCAGTTAGTTGAGTCAGTTGGTGGCACATATGATGTTAACGGTAACTTAACTACTCCCGGTTTAATGCAGAGCGAGTATCAAACTTATGATACAGCTAATCCTGGCATCGGTAGAGTAACAGATCGAGATCAACTACAACTTAATGCTTATCAAAGTGTAGCAGGTGGCATTGGTGCATACGAGCCATATATGGCGCAAGCATCAGCTGCAGCTAATGCAGGAGCAGATTTTAACACGACCTTAGAAGATCAAGGTAATATTGGGCAAGATGCACGAACAGCAATGCAAACAGGTAGTGGTACTGGTATTAATTCTCTATCTCAATTTCAAAATCCATATCAGCAAAATGTAATTGATGCTACTACTAGCGAGATGAATCGACAGTATGATATAGACTCCATGAAACGAAATGCCAATGCTGCAAAGAGTGGTGCTTTTGGTGGTTCACGGCATGGTATAATGGAATCCGAAGCAGCACGTAATCATGAAGCTAATCGAACTAACGCAATTGCTAAATTAAATCAAAGTGGTTTCGATACTGCTACTAAGAATAATGAGTCGTATCTAAATCGAGCCATCCAAGGTGGGCAGGCCATGGGTAATCTTGGTGTAAACGCATCTCAGTTAAACAATGAAACTGCGCGGACTCAAGCATCGCTTGGTGGTTTACAACAGTCATATGGGATTAACGATATTAACTTACAAGCAACATTTGGAGATAGAGAGCAAGCTTATAACCAAACAGTGCGTGATGCTGATATTGCTAACTTTTACGAGAATCAGCAGATCCCTTACACGCAAGCAGGATTTTATAGCGACATAATTAAGGGTGTACCTTCTAGCTCTTCGACTATGCAAACACAAATAAAACCAGGTCCGTCAACTCTAACGCAAGGTATTGGCGCATTAGGTACGTACGCGTCAGTTGGTAATCAATTTGGCTGGTGGGGTGATGACTAATGAATAACGTATTAGATCGTAGTATGTTTACTCCTGTTTTGACAGAAGGCGAATTAATTCAGAAAAATATAGATAGGTCACGCCAAACATGGAACGAAGCAGGTGGTAAGCAGCCAGCGAAACTTACTGGCATTGAATTAGCACATGCAAGAGAACAAGAAAGAAATCGACAAAATGAAGTTATTGAAAATCAAAATAAAGCAGCTATGTTGATTAGAAATAGAGGTGGTCAGCAGCCACTTAAAGATCTTATACCAAGCACTGTTACTTTTCCTATAGATGCTAGGACAGGTGTTGGTATCGAGACACTAAAGAAAGACTCAATTGTACCTACTGATGTATCTACTAATGTAGTTAAAAAGGAAGCTAAATTAAAAGCAACAGAGAATGAAGCTACAACGAACAATACTGACAAGGGGAAATCGGGCAACGGTATTTCTACTATCCCAGCTCCAACATTTGAAACTAAACCTTATGTAAGTAATTTATATAAGGGCGTCGACTATCAACAAGAACTACGCGACCTAGTTAAAGATAAACCTTATAGTAATTGGGACTATATTCGTGACATGTCAGCTGGACTGTTGGCTAGTGATAATCCTAGCTTTCTAGGTGCATTGGGTGAAGCATCATTGAGTTCAAACGCCAACCGCTCTAAAGTCGTATCTGAGAATGATGCACTTAACGCTAAGCTTAAAGTAGCAAGTGCTAACTCTAAAGAGGCTTGGGCAAAATTAGACTTTACAGAAAAGAATCGTTGGGATGCTGCACAAGCTTCTGCACAATCTAATTTTAATACTGCGCAAGCTAGAGTAAAAGCAGCTAAATTAATAGCGGACGCTAAAGTACTAGCAGCTAGTACTAAAAAGGGGGATGCGATAGAAGCAGCAAGATTATTAGCGGACGCTGCGGCCCTTAAGGTTGGGAGCAAAGTAAAATATAATGATATGAAGCAGACGGTTACTGAAATGGTAAATGGAGCAGAAGTTACAACGGTACTTAGGGGAGTTGAAAGTGGGATAGAGAATATACCTCCACAGTTTCTTAGGCGGATTGATGGTAAGTACTATGCTGTAGAGACTTCAGTAGATAATGCTGGTGCATCTAATCGGATTTATACTAAAACAGCAACCTTACATAGAGATGTTCAAGAATCAATAGGTAAAAGCACTAACCTTTATAACTACGCACAAGGACAGGCAGAAGGAGTTAGCTCAAACGGTCAACGATTGCACGTGCTAAAAGATACTCCAGAATATTTAGAATTTAATAAGAAACTAAGAACGTCAGGAACAAAGTTGATGGATTTATACACTGCTGCAATAAATAGTACTGATCCTGATGGCAATGATATTAGAAACTTTTCAGCAGCGCTTGCTAGTCAACCGCAGTTAGAAGCGCAGTATAAAAACTTGTTGGCGTCAGGTCCAATGGCTGAAATGTCTGAAAAGGACTTTACAAATGGCGGTATGCTCGATGCTATTAATAGTAGAGCAAATAGCTTAGTAGAAACAGCAATGAAGGATTATCCAAATAGACATTACAACCCACAAGATTTTATTAGGCAAGCAACTAACGATGTGTTAGCTAACGCAGACTTTACACTAACTGGACCAGATAGATTCTTAAGTACTGGTTCTAGATCTACGAATAATGACGTTAGGGGTCTTGCGAACGAGATGTATGGTGGTGATGAAGAAAATTTCTTTTTTACTTTTGCAGCGACCAATATGCAAAATTATCCACCTAGTCATCCAAAAGCAGGTCGAGCTATTATAAACTCTATTGGTAATAGACCAGATGAGAACTCGTTTATTAATAAAACACAATGGGAACTACTTGGTAAGTCTGGGCGCAATGAAGTCAATCGAGAGATAGGTTTAGTTACTGATGAAATAGTTAGAGAGACTAACTTTACAAAAAAACGTGTCATAGAAGATTTATACAATTCAACTATTGAAGCAAATAGTATTTACGGTGGCGAGGATGTTATCGGTTGGAATAATATAGAATCTAAATTCTATCACCCTGAGTTTGTATATATAGAACCTAAAGTTTATAAAGATGCAAATGGGGTAGAGCAACCTACATCTAACCTTAGATCTAAGAACCACGCATGGAACGCATTTAAAGGCGAATGGTTTACGTATGATGCTGACGAGAATTACTTAGCACGTAGACCTAAGCAATGGAGTAGTCTAAAGAAAATACGTTGGCCTGGAGATGTTCCTAGTGGTAACGAATCAAACTACTAAAAAAGTGATATCTACAAACTTAAATGTCTTTGCTGAAGATGAAGTTGAACCAATCGCTTTAAACGCTAATGTGTTTAGTAAAGATGAAGTTGAACCAATTGCTTTAAACGGTAATGTATTTGGTCAAGATGAAGTTGAATCAAAAATAACAAATCCCCCTGTTGATTTGGATTCTGTATTTTCCAAAGACGCTTTAGAGCCTATGGTTGAGGCTGAATCAGTTATGGATTTACCGTCTGAAATTGACCCTGCTAGATTTGTAGCTCAACAGAAAATGCGCTTACTTCAAAATGCTAGTTCGGAGTTTGGGCCAGTTAATTTTGATCGTAATTTACTAGGTGGTGATACTAGCTTTATAGGTAATCAGGGATTTGGTAAAAATACAGATGCTTGGCTTACTGTGTTACAAGGTGACACGGAATCTAATCGGTTAATGTTGGAGTTAAAAAAGCTAGAAACCGAACAGCCTAATTTAATGGGTAGTACTGAGGGCAAAGCACTTCGCGCTGAGATTGAAGAGCGAATAGAAACTGCACTTAATTTAGATGAGTTTTCAGCAAGTGAAATAGTAGGTCAGTTAGCAGAATATGGACAAAATAATCCTGCAGAGTTGGCTGAGATAATCCTTGACGAATCTATTTACAACCCGTTGTTAATGGCTTTGTCGGTTGTTGCATATTCCGTCGGCGGGCCAGTAGGTGTTGGTGCAACTAGGCTACTGGGACTTAAGAAAGTTCTTAATGCTATGAAACTGAGTCAGAATGCACGACAAAGATTAGCTGCTTTTACTGCAGAGAAAGTATTATTGCGAGGTGCTGGTGTTGCTACAGTAGAAGCAGGTATTGCCGCAGGCGATGAATACTTACGTAATGAATCAGTAGGCCGTGAGCCATTACATAATGTGTTAACTACTGCTGAGTTCGGAGCCGCATTAGGTTTCGGCATGAATACAATAGGTGCTGGTATCAGCATAGGTAGAGGTGGGTTACGGGCTGATAAAAACTTTGCTGATGTTGTGATGGATTATCAAAAAACAACGGGCGCTACTGAGTCGGAGGTAATACAGGCCTTTAAAAATGATATGGATAAGATGCCTACGAATGATGATGTTAGGGCCGTTATGGACGAGAAGCTCGATCTTATCGATCTTACAACTGAAGCGTTTAATCCTACAAAAAAGACAACGCTTAAAGATAAAGATGTTAAAAAAGTAAGTAAGGATTTAGAAGGTACTTACGAATCAAATAGCAGTACTACGCGACCTGTTGGTACTGACGCTAAAGGTAATATATTTTTTAACTCCGCTAATATAATGCAGGATATTAGAAGTGGATTTAATCACCTGTTTGGCAAAACAAACGATGGTAAATTGGGTACTTCAACAGACGCTGCTGCACGACAATCTGCGTTTAATACATTAAACGCTGATGCTTTTGCTCAGTTTTTGTACTACGGTAGAAATGGGCCAGAACGTTATGCTCAATTTTTATTGACTATGGAGCAACATCGAAAGAGGTTACTTGTCGATTTAGATTTGCCTTCATATAAGGCAGAAAGTATTTACCGACAAGCAGCTGAGATGGCTATTAATGATATGGGTGGCGACTATAATTTATTACTTAAACGTAACATGGCGCAGCGTACGTTTGATAAAATTAAAGCGGGTATTACCCATAAGGGCATTACACCTAATGAATATTTTAAAGATCCCAGTAAGATGTACGAACCACTTAAAGATGTGTTCCTTAATGTTAAAGAGTACATAGGAGATACTGTTGGCGGGTCGAGCGAGTTTGTACGGGATATTGTCCGGGGGCCAGTTGAGGGTGTAGATAAGGCACTAGCCTATAGAAATAGGACAGCAAATTTACTTCGCGATTGGGAAGGTAATCGCATGAGGGGTGAGCTTGAGATTGATAGGGTACAGAAGTGGGTTAAACAGGAGGTAAAAGATCCAAGTCGTAGAGCGGCAATTAGTCATTATCTTGAAGGTAATCTGGACGAGTATAATATATATCTTCGTTCTAATCTTTTAGACGAGATTAACTTGACTCCCAGGGAGATGCAGGTTGCATCTGTTGCTAGGCGCTTTATGGATGACGTTTTTGATATGGCTCAAAAATCTGAGTTGTTGCAGGGCTTTAAGAAGAATAAAAAACAATATAAAAAACTGCGAGAGAAACTTGGTATGAGTACCGAGCTTGTAGATAACATGTTAATCCCTGTTAAATTTGTTAAGCAGGTTGGTACAGATGGTCGGTTAGCTCAACTAACTAAAGCTGGAGTGGTGCAAGTGCGCCAAGGTATTACTAAAGCTGAGATCATAGATTACTTGACAAACGGGCAAGGGCCAACTGCTCGGCAGAAAAATGTAATTCAAGAGTATATGAGGGAATCCTACGGAGTCGACCTTTTAGATGAAATTGCTAAACTAAGTGATGAAGATGCTGTACGCTTTTTAGTTGCACATGAGAAAGGTCATGCAATGCAGAAAAAGAAATATGGTAAACAATTTAACTACCAAGGTACTAGCGGTAAGCGTGGCATTTCTGAGAAGTATGGTATGGGGGATTTAACTAATAAGTTTTTAACAGATCGCGCTATAAAACTTGAAGCAGATGCAAATCAGTATGCTTTAAAACATATGCGAGACTCTAAGAAATTACATGATGAAGTGTGGGATACTGTAAAGGATGCGGTTGATCCTAGTGGAATTGCTCAAAAATTCATACGCAGTGCAAAACTCCCCTATCGAAGCAATTACGTTACTCATTTGACATCTCATAAAGTAGCGCCTACGTCTCAGGACTTATTAGATTTAGCATTAGATGATTCTCATCGTGCTTCGCAATTACAAACTCGTTCACGATTTACTAAAAAGCGTAAGTATGACACGTTAATGGACGCAATTTATGCGGGTGAAATGTTGTATTCTCAAGACATTGCTACGCTGTTAAAAACTTATGGTAGTTCCATGGTTAGAGCGCAATTAAATAGTCGGTTAACTGGTTATTTGTCAACAATGCGTACGTTAAATGGGCATCCAATGATGGGCACTAAGCAGGAGGTACCTGATTATTACGTCAAGTTTACACACCCTAACTTTAAAGGAGCCGATGGAGAATACCTATATGTTAATCCTAATATTGCACCTGACTTGAGATTATATTTTGAGACTAGTACTCCTAGTCTTGCTAATCGGATACTTCAAAATATTATTCTTATTTCAAAGCGCTCAGCACTAGGGTTTAGTTTTTTCCATATGGCAGCACTTGCTTGGTCAGGGTTAAACGCAGGATTAAATCCTATTGAAGTATTTAAAAATGTAATGCCCGGATTAAAAGGTAAGGGTCTACTAGCATTAGCTGGGCAGGAAGGATACGACGAGGTATTACATGGTATTCGTAATGGCTTTGTAGTTGGAGCACTTGAGGAACTAAAAGGTGATACTTTAATTAATGCAATGCGTAACATTGCGGATGCTAGCGAAAAAGCAATTAACAAACTTACGTACGTCAAACCGTTAGGTAAAGTTGTAGCAGCACCACTTCGTGTTTTAGCTAGATCTCAAGAAATTATTGATACTCACTTATGGGATCATGTAAATACTGGACTTAAAGCATCGACATATCTTGCAGCTATTAATCGTTTAATACGTGAAGATGCACGTAGAGCAATTAGAACAGGGACCAAAGAAACAAATATCGATTTACTTCGCCAACGTGCTGCTCAGTTTACTAACGATGCGTATGGTAATCAAAATTGGAATCAAATGGCAATGAATGTCCGTGGGCATATGGGACATAGAATAGCTGCGGCATTAAATAAACCGACAACACGAGGTTATATTCGAATGTTAGTTTTTGCTCCTGATTGGTCGCTTTCTAATCTTAGAGTTATTACTAAGAGTTTAGATGTGACAGATAAAGGACAGAGCGAATATTTAAAATATACTATTAGATCCGCCCTGTTGTTTGCTTTTATAGCTGAAGCGTTACAGCAAAGTGCAGGTGAAGGGTCAATTTTTGATGATAGTTTAAAGGATGCATTGCGACCTGACATTGGTGGTGGTCAACAGATTGAGTTGAGTAAGCAATTAGCAGAGGTATTGCGAATCTTTATCCATGGTCCCGGACATGTAGTAGGTCATAAATCTGGTACTTTAGTTAAGTCTTTAGATCATACGGATTCAATAAGTGATTATCTTGGTTTTATAGCAGAATCTTCAACTCCGATTGGAGTTAGGCAGGGTTTTGAAACGGGTAATTGGGCAGGTACTTTTGGTATGCCCATGTATGACAAGTAAATAATTAGTGTTTAGATCCAGAAACATAGACTTCTGTTAATTGTAATCTAAGATAATAACAGTCGGACTCGTCGGTTATCTTTTTAAGTTGTGTTATCACTTTATCAGATGTTTCGGTTACAACTAAACCACTTATTAATTGGTCTGATGCATTACTGTAAACTAATATAATAGAGTCACCTACTTCCGCGTCAAGTGCTTGGATTAAGGCAACTTCTTGTGGTACGGATTCTTCGTCCCATTCTAATTCGTTAGGTGGCATTATAGACTCTCTACAATTACGTTTTCTTTTTAGTTCCTTTACCTTTGCGCCAACCTCTGTTTTCTTTAACGCATTGCGCTTTAACTGGAGTTTTTTTACTACCGCCATCTTTAAAGTCGGTAGTATGTCCAGCTTCTGTTTTGCATCCTTTCTTAGATTTGGTTGATCCTTTTACTTTGCTAGAAAGTTTGGCACCTGCCTTAAGAAGTTCACGTCGATCTTTATTTCGTTCAGCACGTTTTTTTGCTGTCTTTTTAAGATACGCTTTATCTGTTGCTGTGTATTTTCGGTCTTCACCTGGGCGTCCGATGGAAGTCACCTTTTGCTATTAATATAAAATATTAATATAACACAGATTAGCATTTTACAACTCCGAATTATCTTTGAATATCCCAATAAAAGAAAACCCACAATTAAGATCTAAGCAATGATGATCTTGAGCGTTGGTGTCTTCAATATCTGCAAATTCTGTATGTGATCCACAGATAGGGCATGTAGCACTAGTGTTACTAACTAAATTTTGGTAGTAATCTGGTAGCTCTCTTTCGTTCATACATCCCCCTTTAAATTTAACGCACATACTAATATGTGCGGCGGTTGAATGATATACGGCCTGTTCAACCTGCTGAAAACATAGCCGGGAGCGTTAAGTTACTTTTGACATAATTTAGGTCTCGTCAATAGTAGTGTATGGGTGGGCTAGGTCATAGCCATTTCCTAGTGATTCATGTTCTATATCCCCATCTTCTTCTCCTATTCGGATAAACACAGCATCAATTTCTAAATTCAATACTTCTTCATGTTCGCATAAGTAGCTCCAAAAATGGTTCATTGCTTGTACATCGTCATACATTTCATACCATTTAACATGGTCTAAATGTAATCGAAAACAATGTGTTAACCCTGATTTATTATCTGGGCCAGTGCTGCCATCATTACCCATACAAATCTCATTCTTAAACTCTTTTTGAATGGTGTGCCATTGCGCAGGATACGCAAGTTGATACATGAGTAGTATTGGTTTGGAAGCGTTATCTATTTTGTAAAGTACTTCAGATCTATAACCCATCAACATTAGACCTCTAAGTTGGTGAGCGTACCAAATGGTACTTCACTTTGTTTTTGATTACCGGTAGTGACCCACATAACGGGGTAATGTGGCTCAGGCATGTTGAAGCTAGCTTCTAAATCTGTAAGGTAGATAAACACAGCTGGGTTAATTTCCTGTTCTGTTACCCATTCGAAAGCTGGCTCAAAGCGCGTACCACCTCGACCTTGGACTTCTAATTTAACAGGTAGGTCGTCAGCAGAATATTCTGCAGTACCTGCTACTTTTGTATCTACATACACTACGTGAATTTTTTCAGGTATTGTATCTTCTAAAATACAGTTTAGTTCGGATTGAAATTGAGATAGCTCTTCCATACTAACGGAGGCAGAGGTATCAACAGCAATTACTACGGTACCTAATCCTTCTGTGAAATTAGAAGGTAGATATAAACCTTGGTGTAAGTGTCGACGATTACCTCGCATCCATGAGTAGTCGCCCTTCATTGGTTGGCTACAGAAATTACGTAACATATCTTTCCATGGAATTTTAGGTTGTACTACCTCATCAATAAACGTAGATAGATGTGCTGGCAAATTACCTGTGGCCTTGGCTGCGTTTCCTGCTTGTTGTACTGCAATTTTCCAATCTTGTTCGATTTCAGCTATCTCTGAGGGGCTTAATGTATGGCCTTGTGCGCTGCCTGGTTCCCCGTCGTTACCTTCGCCCAACCCTAGACTGCCTGCGTCGACGACAACCCCAAATGCTGAGGGTTTAGGTTGGTTTTCAAGATCAGGATCAGGGTCTGGTAAGATTTGGTATACGTGTTCTGTACTTAACCCAGTATACTTCTCGTCATGTAGCCCACCTTCCGGTAATTGAAATCCTTCTTGCTTTAAAATTAAATTGATAACATGGTCACCTGCTTCGTTCCATTTCTCAGGCTCACGTACACCACGTCGAATGTGATGTTGTGAAGCACAATGCATAACTTCGTGAGCTAGCAATCCTCTTACTTCTTCAATATTTAAATTCTCAATAAAATTGCGATTCCATAACAAATTAACCCCGTCAGTAGCAGCAGTGTTAATGGTATTGCATTCTAAAAACTTTAATCTAAGCACTAGGGATCCAAAGAAGGGTTTTTGCAAGATGAGCCAAGTCTTAGCTTTGACTATTTTTTGATCTGCATTCATGGTGCGCTCCGGTTGTATGCCTCTTCAATTTTCGTAAGGATTAATTCGAACTTAGATGCTTGGTCTAAACGGTAATCGAAGTCTTCATTATTTCTTAATTCATCAATGTTAACTTTTTCGCATAGTGATTTTAAATCTTTTGATTGGTTGGTAATATCTACGTTATCATTAATGTTTAACAGGGGGGCTTTACGTGACAGCTCCAGCATATTTAAGATCAAGGTGTTTCGGAATATTTTACCCGGCTCTTTGAGCGTGATAACAGCTTTGGCAACTGAAGTATATAACCGAGCAAACAACTCTTGCTCTGCAACATTGTTAGCTGCTTCAAGTCTCGTACCTAAATCTGACTTAATTTTTTCAACTTCAGCATGCTCTAAGTCGATACGAAAATCTGCTACATTTGGTATCGGTGTAATATCTACGCCGATGCTAAACTTCTTTCGGATTGATTCTGCATTGGGGTAGTCTGATTCAGAATAAAGATGTCCCAATTGTTTTTCTACTTGTTTAATAATGATAGGATAGTCCGTAATGAATTCATTAACTAAAGTTTCGAATTGAGTTTTTAAGTTTCCCATTTCTTTTACGTAAGTTAAATACATTTTTGACGGTAGAATATCTGCACCGCGATGCTCCCAAGGAAGCGTTGTAGCATAATGATAATTACGAATAGCATTAACCATACGCTGTATAGGTTGAAGGTGTACTTTTGGGATAAGTATTTTATGAAAATTACCAGAGTCGCTGCTAGCTTCTTTGGATTCACATAAATCAATGGACGCTTCGCGATCTAATTTTCTTGCTGAATACTGCGTAATTTTTAAAGATACCAGTACTGAACTAGTTGAGAGTGACATGAGGGTCTCCTATGTATTTTGCATTATCTTCTGTCGAAGTAATCCTGCATTAAGTGTAGTTGAGTCAAATTCCATTGCGGGCCTTGGTATTACTGGTTTCTTTATTGCTGGTGTGCGATGTAGCTCTAGTACGTGACTTGGGATTAGCTCTTCACCTTGAGGCCAAGCGTTTAGAAATTGCTTTAGCGTGTTACATTTATCTAAATACCCTGCTAGATTTGTTTGAAACTCAGTACGTTGAGTCATAGCTCGTTCTACATATAACTGGTGCTTTGTTATTTCGTTTCTTAATTCCATAGGTGCTTCCCAACCTTCGTGCGATTGTCCTCCTGTTATTTTAATTTGCCGTGTTGAACCATAACGAACTAGTAGGTCTTGCAAATTGGGCACACGTACTGGTTTAATTAAGTTACCCGATTCCCAACAAATATTTTTTGTGGTTGTTATTGGTTTGATTCGTATATCAAATGCATTACAGGTGACTATCCATGCTTCGGGCATGTCACGCATATAGGGTATGCATTCGGTTAGAACATATGCCTCTACTGCTCGTTGCCAAAAATCATCGGCTAGCGTTTCCTTTGCTTTGTCTATTTGTTTATTAAATAAATTATATCCATTGTTCATAATGGCTTCATAGGTTCCTTTAGTTATGCGTAGTCCTGCCATGATCGTCTCCTATAATATAACTGAGTTATTTTTAACTGACCAATCGATGAACTCTTGAGTTTCACCAAGATCAGGGTTATGTTTTAAGCCATCTTGTATTGTGATTACTTGATACTCAGCAGGAATTCTTTCCATATATTTGAGTAAGATGGCAAAGTTATTTACATCTGCTTTAGATGCCAACATGCCAGCTAAGGCATAAAGTGCTGAGCATTCTTCTGGTATTTTTGCAGTAGTTGGATTTTGTAAGATGTCCGAAAAGTCGGGCAAGTCTCGTTTATGTTTGTAGTAAGCAATAAATTCAGACGCAGCACCTTCGCCAACAAAACCTTTAACTGTTGTAAATCGATTGGAGTTATCTAGATGTGGCATATGTCTGTTTAACATTTCCCAAGATCGAGGTGTTGGGAATGCATGTACATCTGGGTTGAAGTCGTTTAATAGACCGGGACGGAAGTTGATAAAAGATAAGATGTCTTGATCGATTTTTGCGTTGATTGCCCACGCATTCCATTCATCTTTATCTACTTCTAATTCTTCAAAATGTCCGAAGCGATTGGCTAATGCAGATGACATGCGTACTGAGATGGCACGGTGAGATGCTAGGTTACCTGCACCAAATACAACCCAACCTTCTGGTAGCTCATAGTCGCCTAATTTACGATCAAGTATTAGCTGATAAGCTGCTGCTTGATTGGCTTGTGGTGCAGAAGGTAACTCATCAAGGAATAAAATACCGTTCTCACCATCTCGATCAACTCTAGGTAGAAATCCGGGCATTGCCCAATCTGTATAAACTTTACCTTTTATCTCTTTGGTATAAGGAATACCACGCAAATCAACTGGATCCATCTGTGCTAATCTTTGATCGAGAATTGGAATGTCAAGGGCTTTTGCAACTTGTAACATGATTTGAGATTTACCAATACCCGGTTGACCCCATACCATTACTGGTGTCTTTGCTTGATAACTGTTGATTAAAAATGTCTTTAGTTCTGAACCTTTCATTTGCTTTTGCTCCCGCTTAGCGTGTGGTCTTGCTGATAATACTTAGATAAATTATCTAAGCTGTTTTGTAATACTCTACAGTCAAAAAAGCCTCAACGAGTGAGGCTTAGAATTAAAACTTAAGTGTTGGATCGATGGTGTCTGGCGGCACGTCTAAGTACCGTGCAAACTTAAGTATCGTATCTGTATTCATTGGAATATTTTCTTTTAGATACTGACAGATAGATGATTGAGACATGTTCAATGCACAAGCAACTTGTCTTTGTGTAACTCTTTTACACCCGATTAAGTGTCGAATGGTAGTTACTCTTGGGTCTGGTTTATTATCCATCGCACCACATCTTGTTTACTCATAGTTAAATCAGATTTTGTAATTGTATTTAATAACCTAGTTTTTCGTAATATGCAACAACCTATTGTTGATCCTATTACAACTGCGACGTTCCGACCTTCGCGGTATCGACCTACCAGCCATCGTTTTTGAAGTTCAGATAAGCCAGGATCAATCATCGTTGTGTTTCGCTTAGGTGGTTTAACCCACTTCATTTCAGCCCAAAGATCTCCGTCCATACCTGAGATATAAGTATCAGGCACCCCGTTCTGCATGCTATTCATAATCTTCCATGAATAGATTTCTTTGGGTAGTTTACGCAATAGGTACTGCGTAAAGGTGGATTCAGGGCTTGATGCCATTACTTTACTTATCTCTTTCAAATAGACTTAAGATATTATTAATCCATACTGCTTGATGGATTGCGTCATCTAATGCATTGTGGTGTGTACCTTCGCGTGTAGGCTCTAATTTTTTACCTACGGCACGTTGGCCTACATCAATGACGGTACGTGTGTCACGAACATCCCAGTATCTCCATGGTACTGGGATGTTACATTGTCGATATGCATTTTCTAGCATTGTTACGTCGAAGGTTGAACCGTGGCTCCAAATTTTTTTCATGTTATCTGCTTGGAACCATTCTGTTATTTGATGTAGCGCTACGTCTAATTCTACTGCGTTGGTTTGATTAAACGCTTCGTGTTGAGCTTCTGGTGATTGTTTAAACCACCAACCTTCAGTGTCGGGATCAACTTTTCTTACATGTTGTTTCATTTCTGCATTGCGTTTGACATGGATATATAGCGTGTTGTCCATGTCGTGCATAGCAACTAACCCTATAGTTAGTATATGGGCATCTGGTGTGGTGGCTAAAGTTTCTAAATCCACCATGGCTTCGTGATTTATTAGGTCATCTGCAAACGGCATTTCAATGTTACTCATTTTGCGATCCCTTATTTTTATATGTACTATGGTTATAAAACAGAGCCAAACTTGTTGGCTCTGTATGTTTACTATTATTTACCCGTTACTAAGTAAAGCATCTGCAGCGGGAATAAACTTACCTACTTCATCTAGCTTTTCATTGCCACCTACTTGTCGAAACTTTAATGAGGGGTAGGAGACTCCTTCTTTGAAAGACAATGATGTTACAACTTGAATTGGATCAACGTTCGACCCACTCAATTCCCTAGCGTATTTAGCCCAATCTTGTAATGCTGTTGCCGATGCTCGAATGGTAAACACTTCGCTGTCGTCATCAAATCCTTCTGGTAGTACGGCTAATAGCACTCCGTTCTGGCAGGCTTTACCTCGACCTTTAGAGCCAAACTCATTATTAGGGCATACTTTACAGGATGCAGCTTGCTTGTTGTCGACACTATCTAATGGGGCAATTGCATCTAGCTCCCTACCTACTGCGGTACAAGCAGGGGCTGAAAATTGACCTTCTTGATACGCACCTTCAAAATAAACATTAGAGTTGACGTAGTCTAAGACAATACAGTTAAGTGGTCCTGCAGATGATTTACCATCTGGTAGTGTGAACATCTTACCTTTAACTGATATCTTTGATCCAGCAGGAGCGGCAGTTGATTGGTTTACTGCTGCTAGTCGACTTGCGATGCGTTCTTGAATAGACATTACAGTTTTGCCTGTATTAGTCGGCGCTTCTGTTTCTTCTTTTGCTTTTGTCATTATTACATTACCTAGTTATGAGTATGAGATATTTCACCATGATGGCTACTTTTTAGTACTGGTTAAAGATAACCGTCTTTTTTGAAATCCTGCAACACCGGGAATTTGACCTTTACTTTCAACTTCATCACGGTAAGCAGGGGCTGACACTTGTCGTTGAAGTAGATACAGTGCATTGTTTTCATACACATATTTCTCAAACGCAACCCAGTCTTCTACGTTGGGTACCGTAGCAGTTGTTACTGCCACAGTACCTATTTCCGTACGAGCTAAAGTAGTATTGGAGTCATCTAATTCAGACATTAAGCTTGTTTCCAATTCGCGTTTTGTGACTTCTAGTGCTTTGACCTGTGTATTTAGTTCAGAGATCTGAAGTTTAATGTCACGCAACGATGCTACTACGGCTAAGTCCATGGTTACCCTAATCCTAGCTCTTTGATTAAGCTCGCTTTTACAGCTTCTAATGCTTCGTTTACTTCTTCACGCTCTTTATCTACGCCCGTCATTTGCTTTTCTAAAGCTTCAAAGTCTGCAACTTTTTTGTCTAAGGCTTCTAAATCACGTGTCAATTTACGCATTTTTTCTTTCAAAATAGTCTCACTAGATTTTGCGCGAGTTGGTTTTAAGATTGGAGCTACGTTACTTGGTACTTTAGTTTGTATTTCTGGCATGATTATCTCCTTAAGATAAGTTTATAAGCGTTGCTTATTATAGCAACAGGTATTTACTGGCACAAGTGGTATTACTTATACTAGTGAATTTAATTTATGACTTTAATATGTCTAATAGGCTATTGAGATTGATGTTCTTTTCTTGTAATCGCTCGTACACATTGCCTTCAATTGTATCGGCATATTGCACACGAATAATCTCAGATCGTTTAGTTTGTCCAATGCGATAGTCTCTGTGATTTGCTTGTATATAATGCTCAAGGTTATAAGTGGGTGAACACCAAATAGATGCAACGGATCGTGTGAGTGTGATGCCATGGGCTGCAGCTGCAGGTTGTAGTAGCAAAGTTTTATATTTACCAGATTGGTAGTCGGCAATGATTTTTGCTCTATTAGTTTGGTTTACTGAACCATCGATCACCTCAAAGGCAACTTTCTTTTGTTTTAGTATTTTTGCCAGCGCGTCTCTTTGATGTTGCCAAAGGAAAAAGACTAAGCTGGCTGGGCGTTCTTCAACCATGTCTACTATAAGCTCGTATTTAGTGGTATCTAGTAGGCGGCCGCCGCCACTTTCTAAGTACGCTGAACCACTAGCTATTTGTAATAACTTTTGAGCTAGTACTGCTTTGTTGACTGCGACAATGTCATCAGTATCTAAGTTGAATATACTACGGGTTAAAGTTGGATCTTTGAGCATTGCATGATGTACTTTTGCAGCTGCTCGTTGGGGTGTTTCTAATTGTAATATACAGTCGGCTTTCATTTTGTTGTATTGTTTACGTAGGGTATCTGGCATGGTAATGATACGGTCTACTACAACTCTATCTGGCATATCTACTACGTCTTCTAATACATGTCGGATATTGATGTCACGTAGTGTGGTTGCAACTTCGTCAGCAGCACCGGGAATTTCTTTCCATTCTGTAAACTGTTTAAACCCTGCGCTTTTCATAATTGGTTGACATACCGCGTTTCTGAAATTAAAGAAGTTGTGACCTAGCCTTTGTCCTTGATCTAATAAAAACGTAGGATGCCAGATATCCAACACACCATTGGGCGTAGGTGTACCGGATAAAAGCGTAATGTTATCAAATTGCTTGGATAAGTTGAGTGCATTCTTAGACCGTGCAGCAGTTCGGTTTTTAATAGCGGTAAATTCATCGATTATAAAGTCCGTATATTGAGTTAGGTTTTGTTTTAATAGAATGTCGACTGCTTCGATGTTGGCAATTACAATGTCATTTACGTCAAGCAGACGCTTAATATATGTTGGATCTTTGTATTGCTCGACTCGGTTGAACCAACCCACAAGACAGTCAGGCATGAGTTTCCTCGCATCATTATACCAGACAGCTTCGAGCGTACTTTTGGGTGCGATGACAAGTAACTTCCCATTATGATTTCTGGTCCTCCATGTTTCAAGAGACGATAGTGATTTACCGGTACCGCAAGAACCAGTATTGAAGCTACGAGGATGATCCAATCCAAACTGGATAGTTTCTTTTTGGTGGTTATAGAATACAATTTTATCTCCCATTATTTAACTCCGGGCATAAATAGTTTTAACTTGGTGTCCTGATTGCAATCTTCACATAGCGATATACTTCTTTCTGTCGCTATACCTAATACATAGGTTGGACGCATTGAGAATATATATTTGTTACAAGTAGTACAGGAATAATGAATTGTCTCACCGTTTAGTGTGGCTTTTACTTTCTTCGCTATACTTTTGTTCTGAATTGTTTCTTGGCGATTGGTTTTCATGATGGTACTTAACTCTTTGTCCAAAGTAGTGAACTTTTTTACCTAACAACATGACACTACCTAATGTCATAAATGCATTACCCATTGCGAATAATATTCTAATGGTATTCATTTTATCTGCCTCTATGTGCGTACTCGCAAGCAGGAGCAGTTTGCCCCAATTCTGGTTGTATTTTTTTATGTTGACACCACTTGCAAGTAAATCCATTGGGGTTTGGCTTGAAGTTTTGACATTCAGTTACTTGTTGCAGTCTCCATTGGTATCTAGACCACAAGATATCTAAATCATTACGTGTGAAATCTGTAAAGAATAATTCTTTTTTGATGTCTAGGTATATTGCAGCACATTTAATTTCTTCTAGCTCTGGATATGCAATGAACATCATTAGTGCGTATAACATTAGCTGACTGCGATGTTTTGCAGCCATGGAGTCTTGTCCGGATTTATAATCGTAGAGTATAGCTTTAGTCTTTTTTACATTGAGATACTCTGTTACGTCAATCGCACCACGTAACCACGCGTCTGGTTTGTCCCAATCAGTTACAATCATGTCTTTTGTGAATGCGAGTTTTAATTCGGGCATTACCATACCTGTTGCGTAACCTTCTTTGAACGACTCGATGATAGGTGCATAGTGATCATTAGATTTCATCGTAGACCAATTAACATCGGGGCGTGTACCTTGTACGTAATCTTCAAGCATCTCATGGAGCTTAGAGCCACGGTCGGCAGCAGGGCCGGACATTCCGGGGATACCTGTTACTTTGGATAGATAGATGGCGTACGGACATTTTTCGAAGGTGCTAAGCGTTGAGAATGACACACTTTGGACTTGCCCTTGGTATAAGATTTGAGGGGTTTGTTCTGGTTCTGGATGGGCTAGGTGTGTGTCACTAAAAAAGCTTGCCATGTTGCTATCCTATGTACATTATAAGTAGGGCTTATTATACAGGAGTGCGGTTTAGTTTCCTATTGATTATTTTTCATTATGCGTTTAAGAAGTAACCGCATATCTCCGTTATTTTCCATTTGGTATTCTCCGTTAAATAGGGATTGGAGGAAGAAGGATAGGGGTAGTGTACTTCGAGCTTGTGTATATTCACCTATAAGGTGGCCGTTATGTTGATGCATCCACGCACCTGCGTTTACGCTGTATAGCTTTTGTTGTTTAAGGAATGAGAAGTCTTTTAATTTTTCAGCGAGTTTAATGTACTGTGTTTTACACGTCATTGTTTTTAGGCCATTCAAATAGAAAGTCGGAAGTGACGGTAGTCGTATTTTTATCGCCATCAAGATATCGAATGAAGTATCCTTTTTTGATGATAGGGTGCTTTTCTAAGATTGTTACAGGGCGCAACACTCCGTTGGGCCATGAGGTTAGAAGTAACCTATCTAAAGATCTTGTCATTAAAACTGCTCCGGAGATTTGAATACCATTATGCACCACATGCTTTTATTAACTTTGTAATTTTGGACTTGTAATAATCCCAGTTTAAATCAGTAGGTATATTCTCATTTGTTATTTGGTTCATCAATATAATGTTTTCTGCGTCAGGTATACTAACCCAATTTACATTCTTACCGCCATACTTACTTAGCCGTTGAGTGCTGTTGTGTGATATGTACCACCGGTTAGTTTTAGATAGAGTGGTTAGATTTACTTGGGGTAGGATTGCCGCTTTAAGTTGGGCGTTAGTATAGTTGTGTAAATATATATTGAATGCTTTTGTGGCACCGAAACTAAATAGAAAGTCGTATATACTTAGCTCTTCGTGTAGCTCCTGAATAGCTTCTTCTACTGTTGAATTATAAAGTAAACATTGTCGCGCTATACGTTGAATGATGGGTGCTTTTACATCGTGCTTAATGTCAGGTGGAGTAAATAAACCTTTGTTTTTTACTTTGTTGTTAGTAGTTAGGGCTGTGTAATTATTTACGTCACGTCGAGCAAGGCGTGAATAATGGGTGTACTCAAGGTTGAGTTTTGTGTCGGCTTCCCATTGTGTACATACCCTATTGAATGCTTCCATGTCTGCGTCAGTTGGTGTGCTTACTACACCGTCTGTGTTTGCAGATATGACTTTTATACCTTCTAACTCTAGGCTTTCGATTAACATGAGGAGTCCTAGTTGTCCGGTTAGTGTCACGCGTACTAGTAAGGTCGGGTCATAGAAGCTTGAATACTGGCTACCAAATTTACCGAAAGTTGCATTTAAGATAATTTTTAGAGCGTGTGCTTCAGTGGTACGACTTGGGTCGGATTTGGCCTCAATCCTATCGTCGTATACTTGTTGATATATTTCTGCCCATTTGCGACTGTACCCTCTAGGGTGTAATCCGTCCCGTAATAGTATAGATGGGTAGTAGGAAGTTACATCTGCGTCTATGATGTGTGAGCCATTTGCACTAGCTGTGTAATGGGCAGGTTGGTCTACGGAATGTAGGCCACCAATTCCCATCTGATAATCCTTATCGCCTATGGTTACTAGCTTCTTTAAAAGTGTACCTATGGCATAACCCGTTGTGTTGTTGATTGGTATACCCATTTCCTTTAGGTCTTGTAGTAGCTGTTGTAGATTTGGCGTTTTAAACGAGATCCAGGGAGGTATACAATCTTGTATTATGATACTTGATATATGAGCTAACTCTTCTTTGATTTTCCAAGGTGTCTTTTTAGTTCCCTCAGCAGCCAAGTTAGCTAATATGTATTCAGCAGCACGGGGTTCTGATGCAGATTGTAATTGAGATATTGGTAGTTTAAATTTAGTGCTTAGAAATTTACGTAACTCAATATGCTTCAGACTGTGCTTTAGTAGTAGCTCTCTAGTAGCGTTCACGTCATTGCGACAATATATTTTAATGTCTTGCTTCTGCTCGGTTGTTAATATAGTTCCCGGTTTAATTGGTAAGTCCTGTACATTAGTGAACTGCATGCGTAGTTCTAATTTCTTTAAGCTAGGCATGGGGTCTAGCAGTGCCTTCAAATCAATGGATGAGTATTCTTTATCTTGGTACTTGGCATTTTTAATTTGTTGTTCATGGATAGTATTAACGGTGCCGTTAATTATTCTCTCTGATAATTCGAATATAGTTTTTGGGTCTAACTCTACCTTTGGTGTATCCATAATATTACCCCACCCCCCTGTTATAACCTCTGGAGTATCGTGACTGTGCTGACCTATGAAGTTAAGTAGCACATCATCATAGTGATGATTGTTGAAGCCAATAAGCTCTACTTCGGGATTGCGGATAATGTCATTTAGTAACTTATCACCTAATTCATATTCCCAAAAGTCACCAGTTTCTACGTCACAAAAGGTAGCTAGGAAATAGTTAGGATATACTTCTAGGTCGTATACTAATTGTAACTTACTCATCGCGTTTGTTTTGGGTAGTTGGGTTATTGTTTCTTTTCTTTAATTGGCAAGAGGTATGCATTGTAAATATTTTTGTGTAGTAAGACGCAGACTGTCCTAGTTTTCCTGCTTCATCATTAGCTGATGGTTTAAGTTCGATTTCTAATCCACATTCACTGCACTTCATGACTAACTCCAAGCGTTGTTAAACGTAAGTTAAGTAGCCCGTAATCAAGTGGATTATAAAAGACATCTCAAAATGAGTGCATTAGTCTTGACGTATAACGGGACTTTACTACCTAATGTCTAGATCTTATTAGTTCTAGACGTTTGTTCTGGGGTAGCTCCATAAACTTATATATTTTACTGACTATATTATCGTGGAAGATAATGAATTGATACCTTTGGTTGTTTCTTGATTTAGCTCTGATGATTTTTTTAGTTGCATCTTCTTGGATATAAAAAACTTTAACTCTGGTATTTTCAATAGTCAATTTGGAACCAATCTTAATTGGTAAGGGCCATTCGCTTGGTATATACATAGTAACTCACTGACAGACGTAGTTGCCTAGATAATCCGTACGGCAAGTTGTTCGGTTTCCTTTATTATCTGTCCAAGTAGAGTTACCTAAGTAATCCTTTCGTTCTGTTTTTCGATAGCCGTAGTCTTGACCTGTTCCGACACAGGTATAGTTACCAAGGTAGTCTTTAGTGCAACGTTGTCCTGCATAAGCCGACGTTGCTACTAATGTAATAGTGAGTAATAGTATTTTCATTTTATTTTTCTCCCAGTTATAAAAAATATTTTTTGTTCTCATAATCAACTTCTGTGCCAAGTATTTCTCTTTCCGCGATAAAACATCTTTCTAAAGCAAGCTTTGGAGACGAGTGGTACTCTCCTCGATAAACCTCTTTACCGTCTTTTTCTAGTATAGGTAAGTAACCTCTACCTTCAACATAACGTAGTATGAAATCAGTCATTGTGGTCTTCCACTTTTATTTAGAATCCTAAACTATTGTCTAGAGTTCGGTATCGATGTTTGAATTTAGCATTAAATTCTTCGCACCTTTCACGATGTGCTGTTGTTAGTTTTAATTCTTCAGTGTATGGGCATTTGGGTTGTGCGGACTTACAGTATGTCTCATACTTTTGACAATAGTTAACTTGATGTCCTGATTTCTTTCTAACTACTTCTTTGTAATGACAATGTTTACATATGTCTTTTGACTTGTCGTGAAAGTAACCCATTGGTGATATCCCCTAGTTTATTAACTTTGCAAGTAAGCAACGTCTTTGGTTTGCTTTACTCGAAATGCTTGAGTTTGTGTCATGCCTATAAATTCTTTTTTGGTGAAACTTAATTCGTCTGGATAGAATTCGAATAAGGTTCTTGGTATGTTGTCGCTGAAGATACCAGTAATGATATGTGGTATGACACGGTCGTTAATTATTACAGTTACAATAGTTGGTACTGCCATATTAAATACCAGATGTAGAATGTATGATTTGTTTTCCTTCTTGTTCACATAGAACAACAGTTACTTCATATCTTTTCTTTGCTTTTAATTCTATTGCTGCTTTTTCTTGTGCTTCGAATGAGGTGTTTGCATTTACGTTTGTAATCTTACTTTTATAGTATGCATTATAATTGTTCATAGATTTTCTCTTTGTTTATTTCCATTTTAAATCTTCTATTAAATTTACATAGAATTCTTTTAATACTTCCCATAGTAGGTTGAAGCTTAATTGTGGTTTATCTTCGTTGAATGCCCAACCTGTACCTATTGTAACAAGCATTACTACTGCTATTGTTGGAATTACTATTAGAAATGGTATTACAAGTAACCCTATTATTAATAGTCTAATTATTAGTTTTATTGTTTTGGTCATTGGATTGCTCTTTTAGTTTGGCTTTAACATACAAGCCATCTTTCATTTCACCATCTCTTGCTGTGATCTTTTCTACTGCCCTAGTTAGGCAGTGTACGGGGTCAAGCCCCCAGAACTGTGCTTGTACAATGGCTGTTACCAGTACATCACCAAGCTCATCCTCCACTGCATCTCTATCTTTGGTTGTGATTGCATGCTTTAATTCATATACTTCTTCGACCATTTTACCATGTTGTATTAAAGCTGTGGATTGATTAAAGATACCCTTGGCTGCTGCCCAGTTAAGGACTTCGTTAGACTGCACGATAAATTTTTGTCCTTTCCAGTTGTCAAAAGTTAATTTCATTTGTCTTGCTCTTTGAGTGTTTCAAGTTGGTCTGTAGCTTTATCATAAGCGTCTCTTAAATTTGCTTTTGCTTTACTGCTTTCTATTAATTGCACTGCGTTTAATGCAGCAATTATTAATTCTTCAAAACCTTTCTCAAGCTCTGCAATATGATCTTGCAAGCTTTTAATCTTAACGTTTTTATAATGAAGACATATGCAAAGTTTATTTTTACTTAACATTCGCCTTGCTCCCGATTTAAAAACTCTAACTGTATCTGTAAAACGTGTATGGCTTTTTCTAACTGGCCTTTATGATCATCCTTATCCCGTACAAGATATTTGTTTACCTTAGTATAACAGCTTGCTCTAATTCCTTTGTAGCCGAAGTTAGCGTAAGTAATCTCGAAAGGTTGTAAGCCCATTTCTGTATAATGATTACCGCCTACTTGAGTATCTAATGCGCTAGGTTCTTCTTTTTCTTTACGAAAATCTTCTAGAGACTCTGAGATAAGTTTATTGATTAAGTCTTCTTCTTGCTTCTCACGTACAGAAGGTTCAAGACTACACTCTTCTTCTGTCATTATTTCTTGAAGCTTTTTGTACACGCTATTAGGGTGTTTCATAACTTAATGCCTTATTGTTAATGCTTGGTTGATATGTGTGTGACTTTTCCGTCAGGTATACCAATAGTTCTTGGCTCTTCTGCACTGATCTCAGATGGCGTTTTAAGTTTGATACCTCTGAACCCGTTACCTTTACCTACTCTAGCCTTACTGAATCCACGTTGTATTATTGCTTGAGTAAAAGTCTTAGCACCTTTGGCACCACCTCCATTTTCATGCATCCAATTTTTATATGCTCTATAGAATTCTGAAGATTTAATTTTAAATTGTTCGGGGTCAGTTACTATATCTGGGTGTTGTATGACATTAAACGTACACTCGTCTAGGAATGCTCCAATGGTGTCCATTTCTTGTTTGAATTCTTTTTTAAGGTTGAACAGTTTGGTTGGTAGTGATGTCTCGGACTCTGCTCCCATGCCTTCTGCCATCCACATTTTGTAACCTTCTATCATCCAGTTTAATATTCCCGGTCCTTCGTGATCTCGAAAGTAAGTTTCAAGATGTGGGTCACGGCTAGCGTTATGTGCTGCGTCTGTAAAGTTAACCTCGAATGGTATAATTAATAGCCGTCTCCAGATGCCAAAATCCATGCTCGCAATATTTGGTTTGTGGTTAGTTGCGAGAAGTATGAGGAATTCTGGTGAGTATTCGATGGTGTGGTTAGAGTAGAGTGCTCGGACTGCCATCTTGTCCCCACCACCTGTAAGAACTTTGATAAGCGGTTCATTAATATACTTTCCTTCTTCCCATTCGTTACATAAGACAAGTCTTTTTCTAAACAACCTAACGAGGTCAGGTGCCGCAGATGACCCTGACTTAGAGAAGTTAGGTCTTGTAAGTGTGTCTGCTGTAGCAGTGGCGGCATAGTCTCCCATGACGTGTTGGAGAGTGTTGACGTATACAGTTTTGCCATTTGCTCCATGTCCTTCAAGCACGACAAATAGTTGTTCCGGATTTCCGCCATAGAGGGCGTATCCTGAGAGTTTTTGCATAAATCTCGCGAGTTCTGCGTCATTGTTCATGATCTCCATGATGAATTGTTCCCAACGTGGACATTTCGATTCTTTATCGATGTCATGATTAGTGTGCATGGTAATGAGGTGATCGGGTGTGTCTGCGCTGATTAACCCTGTCTGTAAGTTACATAAGCCATTGGGTGTACCGATGATTGTCTTGTGGGTATTGAGTTGTTCCATTGATTTGTGGAATGATACATGGCCTTTTGCTAGACGTTCTAAAGCTGTAATACGATTGATTGAACCACATGCTGTACGCCATCTTAGTAGTTGTCTGTGTTGATCTTGGGTTAATGTACGTCCTTCCATCGACGGTATCATTTCTATGACTTCGCGTACTAAGTGTTGTGCGACCTTTGACCACTGCCATTTTCCATTTTTCCAGTGTAGGTATTCATTTGTTTGAGGTACTACATAAAACTCACCACCAAAAAGCTTATCGAAGCGTAGCAAATTACCATTGTCGGTTAGTGAGTAGCTCCATTGTGCATCGTCAGGTGGTAGCTCTGTTGTTGTCGTTATTAATGACCGTAGTGTTTTAGCATTGAAGTTTACACCTAGTTGTTTAAAGCCTTGTTGCATGCGATTAAGTATTTGCTCTAGGTCAATTGCACACAGGAAGCCGTCATGTATTTGTGGAATTATGTCGTTGAGTTCTTTCTCTGTAGTAGCGTTAGCAACTTCTTTAGATAGTTCGCCTGTTCTTTCTGCTGAATACTGATCGTAATCCCATCCGTGCTTTCGTGCTTCGGCTTGAAGCCAAGGCCATGATAGTACTGAGGTATTTCCTTTGGGGTCACGTGAATCATAATTTACTGCATCCCATTTGGCACGTATGTCACAATTATTATGGTCTGGGTCACTCGATGCTTTGCTCCATTCTTCTACGACTGCGAAACCTTTTTCTTGCCATGCATGCATTACAACAATACAGTTGAACCATGTCATATAGTCTGATTCGGGTGGTATGTGCAGCAATGCTGACATATGTCGAGCAAAGCCTTCTGGCTCAACGCCCATGATGGTAGGTGCATTGTTTTTATTGTTGGTTGCAGGTGCTGTGACATTTAGTTTAAATGCTCCGATAATTTCTTGCACCGTATACACTAGTGCAGGGTTTGAATCTTGTATGCGTACAGCCCAAGGTTCTCCGGCTTCGTTTATATATGCTGCTTTATTATTTATTCCGCCGGGCAATCTTATCCAACGTACTGCATTGATGGCTGACGGGTCTGAGCCAGCGGCTTTCACCAATGCTTTTGTCAACTCGTTAGCGTATGGGATATTTTCTACTGGTTCAGTAAGTGAGTATATACACTGGTAGTTGTTTGGCGATGTCTCGATTACCCACGACGGTTCTATTGGTAGTTCCTTGTAGTTTGGTTTTTCTGATGTGGTATCTGTGCCATCTCCCATGTCGTCTAGCATGAACATATGTAACGCTGATGCACAATCTAAGGACGCTCTGTAATGACCATGAAACTTAGAGCTTGGGTCATCCTTTCTGTTGCAGCTAGAGGCACAAATATAGAGGTTACAGTTTTCTTGAATCGGTACTTCTGGATTAAGTACGGTAGCGACCCATGCTATTGATTTATCTTTAGGGTCTTCTTGCCTTGCACAAATTAACGGTTTAGCATCGTCCTTTAAACTTCGAACTAGGTGTTGAGTTATAAAAATGTAGGGACTGAGATTGTCAAATTGAGACATAGAAATAGACCTGTTTTAGAGTTTTTTTGTTAACTTCATGAGGGAAACTATTTTACTGTAATTGAGGGGTAAAACAAGTCCCTTAACACGTTAACGAAGCTAACATTCATTAATATTGTAAATGAATCTATAAGATTTACTTATAAAAATGACTATTTTGTTAACATGAAGTTAACATATGGACATACTCTCACACTAAGAATCATCTTTTTTGTATAATGTGTTTTGTAGTATGAGAGGCTGCTGGGATGTTAACTTCAAGTTAACATGATTTTTAAGAGTTTGTTAACTTGGTGGGTGTTAAATACGTGTTAAATTGACGGCTCTTTTTGCTCTTTGTACACTGCTTGTCGGTCATCTGTTTCTAGCTCTGATATTGCAGATTTAAATGCTTTTACCCAGCGCTTTGATCTTGGGAAGAAGATATAGGGTTTTTTCTTTGGCTTTTTCTTACTGTCGAGACGTAAGATCTCTGCCATTACTTCTTCCATTTCATAGATATGTCCGTTGGGTAGAATTACTACTAGTTCCTTTGGTAGGGGCTTAGTTTTTCCATCAACGATTATTACGCTTGTTGTTACCAGTAAAGAATTCATGAAATTTCACCTTGTTAAGTAGATAGTACCCGTAGCCTAGTACGGCTAGTACTATGATAGGTGCAAACATAGCACCAATTGTAATCACGCATATCGTGATCGTCGTGCCAACTATTAACCATAAGATAAATTTAGACAAACAATCTCGTATGGTTACTGGTACTTCTTTGTTTATTGAGTTATATACTGCTTCTTTGTACTTATTGCCCACATGGTTTGCGTATGCATTATTCTCGGCTTCTTCCTGCTGTTGCTTTTCAGCCTTCCACTTCTTATAATGCTCAAAGTCTGTTTCTTCTGGAGTTTTGTTGGTCATGACTAAGTGTCCTGTTGGTAGAAAGTTTGTATCTCGACGTAAAGGTAAGGCCATGCCGGACGTACCTAAACGCACTGCTAAATTGTTAGAGTCTATGGTTGGGGTTAGTATTCCACGTAAGGCAATTGTTAGCGTACGTCAAATGTTATTTGTACGTGCTTTGCTTTTAGGTAAATCATTAAAAGATGCTAATGATAGTGCGGGTTTTGCTGTAGTTAAAGGTAATAATACTTTGTATCATAGCAGTAATTATAGAGCTAGACTTAAGACGTACGGTGTTCAGTATTTAATTAAGTTAACTATGGCTGATTGGTGTGCTCAAAATCAAATTGATGGTAACAAGTTGGCTACTATGACACTTGAGTGTTACAACAACGCAACTAATGTTAGAGATCAGCTTATGGCACTAAAACTTCTTGCGTCATATATAGGTGTATCGACGATACATCCTCAAATGTGAAACAATCTTCATTTGATTCCACATAGCTCATGTATCTTTCTTCTATATAATAACTGTATTCATCGGTGCTTCCTGATTCTTCAAACTCCTTTTCGATATCTGTTTCCCATAGCTCGTTCCATTCATCGAAGTTTAACATTTTAATTCCTCTGTTTAAGATTGCATTAGCCCTGTTCTATTCCCATAGCTTCGCTAGCTTTTATTTTGCTTGGTGCATTTGTATTTAACCTAGCTTCTTTTCAGCCAGGTTAAATGCGAATGCATGCCTTTGACTTTTGCCGCGCAGTCTTGCGCGTTTCCTTTTGGGGAAATAAAAAAAGATCGATATATCCGAAGACATATCGATCTTGATGTCACGCCCTAGACTTAGAAGTCTAGTGTAACGATTGGTGCAACAACTCCGTCACCTATTCGTGGTGCCAAAACTGCCATCATGAGACCATGGTTGGCAGCGTCTTCGTCAGTCGGGTAACGTGACGGATACTGGTTGATAAACATAACGGCTTTAGTTAACCAAAGATCATCGAATGATTCATCGCTGTATTCTAGATCGTTTAGGCCGACCATGATTGCACGGGTCACGTTTCTATGCTCTGGACTCTTTTTCGCTATAGAAGCAACTTGCTCTGCACTGGCCCGATCCTTAACGATCTTGGCGATCTTGTTGACTACCTCGTCGTCCATGTCTTCGGTGGTTTTCAGGCAATCAAAGATTAACTCTTTGCGTGCCTTTAGCCCTTGTAACTCATTGACATCAAACGTTCCTTCCAATGTCCCATCAATGCCATCTTTGAAAGGTGATGTGGAAGCCTCCAGTTCCCGTAATAGATTAGCTGCATCCGTTGGTGAAGTGTCAGTTTTTTGCTGTGCTTGGTACTGCATCCAACCTGCGAATAGTGCATCTTTAGCAAGTTGTGCAATGATACGCCCTTTGTATGTAGGATAATCGTTGTTGCCGATTAGGCTACCAGTCATAAGATGTATGTCTGCGATAGTTACTACTGGGGTAGTGTTGGCTAGATCAGTAGTGCTAGGTGCTGCGTTTGTGTTAGTAGTCATGTTGCGTATCCCTCCAAGGGATTAAGTTTGTACCTCACGAGATTGTGGGGTACAGGTTACCTTCTAATGCGTTAGCAATTAGTCAAGCTATTGTTAATGATTAGTTTGCTGTGGGTATCAATGGAACATTGAACCCTTCTGCAATCTTAAGAGATCAGTAATTGATAGCTCTACCATCAATTAGTTATCTCGGTCATTCAGAATCGCTTTACTCGTTGCGTCGAAAGCATTAGAGAATGGAAGAAACCCCCACACACGGTAGAGCCTAACGTATTGCTTTGAGTCTTCATTCAAAGCAACAACGCGTAAGCGTCTACGTTATGCGTCAACGAGGTAGAGGCGTGTTGGCAGCGAGCGTTCCCTCATTCATGAGGGCGCTCTTGCAGTCCAACTGGAACACACGAGCTTAGCTCGTGACAAATTGGGTTAGCAGCGTAGCTTTACAAAGAGTGTGAGTCACTCACATAAACCTGCGCAGTCTTGCGCTTTGTGTTCTTGATAACTTAAACTAATGACATAGTCATCAGTGTACGTATTACCGTCTGCTGCTTTCTGCCCCAACCATTTACCACAACTTGTACAAGTGGCCTCTAGCTTATCGTTTTCAATGGGAGTGTAGGTTATTTTATTCATTGCATTACCTCGATTAATATTTCTTGCACGTGCAGCTGTAGCTCCACGCCTCCAAACCACACTATTAATAATAGTAGTGTGTACAAACAATTGTGTATGTCTAACATGGTGATCATCCCGCTGGTTTATTAACATTACAAACAACAATCAATATATAGATGTTGCCGTCCCCTCGTCCCCTCGTCCCCTCGTTAGTGTTACGATTGGTAACGTACATTGATATAGCTAATCAGATTGATCAGGTGCATATAACTTAGATCTATACCTGACACCGTTCTTCGCTATTCTAACCTACATCGAAACCTTGTTTCCCAAGGCGAAGAGCTAAGAGCGAGGCACAGCGCCAATGTCTGCAGCTCTTGAGTTAGGTGTTATGTATAACGTACGTTGTACTATGTACCGTAGTGGGCCTGGCGTACGCGGGCACATCTATGTGGTGCATGCATCCGTACCAGTAGGTAGGACCTGCGTAAATAAATTTATGCAGCGGGGCACTTGGTTCTGGGTCGGTGTCATACAAGGATCTTGAGGCCGGGATCAAGCCGCGTTGTACATGTACCAACTTATGGTAGGTAAATTCTACAAGCCTGATATGTTATTCAGCCAGCAATAATGCTTGTGCATAGTTGCAGAGGTTAAGTATTGTTGATTCTCAGCAATACGTACGTGGTACAGAGACACGATAGTCAAGGGGCCACCCCCCTAAATACTAGTCCGGAGTCCCGATGTCTATATAAACCCTGTTTGAGATACCTATATGCCAATATTTTTTTAAAAAATAAAAAAAGCAAAAATAAAATAAGTAGAAAATAAAGTGTAAGTAAGAAAGAATAAGTGATAGAGATTTTTAATTTTAATTTTTATAGATTATACTCAACGCAAAGATGCTAGATTAACGCTTTCGAGCAGAGTTAGAATGTTATGAGATTACTCCCCCCGTTACCAAACAACGAAGTGCTAGATGTAAATAAAGATGACATCAACCGTTTGTTGTTTGAGAGCTATAAGAAGTGTGACAGTTCCGCTGAAGAAGTAGCGGTGCTAACGCAGTTGGCTAAGATCAATGGGCATTATGAGAAGAGCGTAACTACCCAGATCAATGTACTAAATATTAAGCAGAATATTAAACAGCTAGCTACGCTAAGCGATGAGCAGCTATTAGAGTTTGTAGGTACAGAGGATAGCGATATGTTTGCGCTACCTGAACCGGTTAAGATCGTCGAACAAACTGATGAGGAAGAACAAGAACCGATGTTAATCCCCGCCGAAGAAGAGAGTGAGTCCTAGACTATGCCGAGTTACATAGCCAAAGGTATTAGCTCGTTACTTAAAGGTAATACAAAGACAGCTGAAAATTCTTTATCAGCAGCGTCACGAAGTAACACTCGACCTTTTTTAAAGGATAATCCCGATATTACGACCAATACTATTGTACCGAATGATAGTAACTATATAGAGAACTTAACTGATGTAGAGCAAAAGTACAGATTGAGTAAAAAGGAGTTTGACAATCAAGCCCCGTTTGGACGAGCCGTTCAGTCTTTTCGTAATATGTTTACGGATGACATTATACAAGATCAAAGGTATGCAGAACGTCTTGCTGAAAGGGAATCTCAAATTCCTCCAGCAAATCAAAAGGTCATAACAAAACTAAATATAGAGGACGCACAAGCAACCAACCCCAATCAACGTAACATTCAGAATTTAAATCCAAATGTAAAAACGTTTAATTCAAAGCGCGCTAAAGAGCACTTTGGGGAAGGAAGAGATAGTAGGAGTCAAAGTAATCCTGGTGAAAACTACACAGGTGCTATTCACCCCAGTATGCGGCTATCGACAACTAAACAGTATAATAAAAGAAATCAGACAATGCTTGATCCTGAAAATGTTGATAGCGTTGCGGTACTAGACGGCCCGGTAGCAGGCTTTGATCAGATTGGTTGGAATCGCAATAACTCAGTAGATAATCAGTATATTGTTAATCTAAGTACTGATGTACCTCAATTACCAATAGTAGATTCTAGATCTGGACAAATGCACTATTCGACCGAGGCACAACGTAATGATTTGTCTGCACTTCAAATAGAAGAAGCTAAAGCAGTCAATGGGTACGCACGAGTAATTACTACAGAGTATGGTGGCAATTTAATTAACGCTCCAGATACACATACAATAATTGCACAGTATCAAGATAACTTAACTGGAAAGTATATTGATATTTCTTCAAAGTTAGAGGCAAGCCAAGAAAAAGTAAAAAATTCAGTGAGTAAATTAGCACGGGCACTAACCAAAAAGTATACTGACAGTCCAGATCCCGGTAGAATTTTAAAAGCACTATCCGAAGGCAAAGGATCTGTAGAGTTAGATGTAATGGATATACTAGCAGAAGAAGGATTTCAGAAATTGACGCGTTCTGAAAGAGCCTTCCTAACTTCATCTAAATCTCGTTTCGACGATAATACTGACCTAGGTTATCTACGAAACTTAGAGAACAATAAAAAGTTACAAGTAGACGACGCACTTCAGGAGTTGTCTACTGATTATCGTAACCGAAAACTAGCATTACAAGAGTATAATACAACCTATAAACCTAATCCCGCAGTTCAAGACAGAGCAATGCGTAACGTGGTAAGAAAAAGTATTCAACAAGCACTTCAAACTGGGTCTACAGAACTACGATGGGTAACTGGGTCTGGTGTTCGCACATCTCCAAATATGCGATTTCCTATCCCCAAAGCCAAACAGACTTATGACAAAGATATGGTTAATCAAGTTTATCAGTTTGTAAAAGACGCAGGGCTAATGACTAATAAAGAAGCAACAAAGTCGCAGCAGTATCTTCGGAACTTACAAAAAAACTTACCACATAGGCCAGCGTTACCTGACGACATTCGTACCCACAATGACGCTGTTGCATGGACAGAAAAAACAGATATAAACGGTATATCCTTTAGCCCACCATCCGAGGCGCATAAAAAATACACTAAGGAGTACAAGGCGTACCTACAAAAAATGGATGAATTTAAGAAAAACTACGACCATGATTATAGTAAAAACAATGGTCAGTTAATTGATTTAGTGTATGATAAAACTACTGACAGCTTTCAATATAGTTTAAAACTTAATCAAGTAGCCAAAGGTGGAGAGTACTCGGTTAAGACCGTCTCCGAAACCAAAGGCATTCCCCTTTTTGGTACAGTGGGTATTGGTGCTGGTATCGATCAGGTGACTAATGAAGCACAAGCAACAACTGGAGGTGATCCATCTAATGCGCAGGTCGATCAAGAAAGAGCAGTTACAACGCCGAATCAAACATCGACCGAGTCGCAAGGCACTAAAGCCGACAAGTCAGACAACTTGGAAAGTAGAATCCAAGCCCAACGAAAGCCAGCCTATCAGGATAGGATAGATAACCCACAGGATTATGGGGTTGTTAATAATGCGGATGGTTCGATATCGACCCACCGTATGGCAACAGCAGAGCAGAATGGTAAACACTATGCCTTCCCCACAATTGTGCAGATACCAGAAAGTGGTGGATTGTATGAGTTTAAGGATAGTGAGTGGAAAGATGCTTTTGCATTCAATATGAAAACAGGAAATGTTAAACAGTTTGACACTGCAGAAGCAGCAGAAAACTATTCTAAAAACTATAAGACTGATGCGTTTAATGGGTATTACAAACAACGGAATCAAAATACCCCCTATCAACATCCTAGTTACAAAGGTGGTGGTGGACAAACAATGAATCCCAACGATGCTTTTAAAGGTGGGTTGCAAGCAGCTGAAAGAGGGTTTAAGCGAATTCCGGGATCTTATGGTGAGTTAATAGAAATGGTAGCGCCTTATAGTTCATTAGGTATGATTGTTGAAGCAATCACCGGTGACACACTGTTGGGTGATGCGCCAATCTCTACACCGATTCATGAGGCGATGGGCGTTAACGATTTGCCTGAGCCAACGACACCTTGGCAAAAGACTGTTGGTCTGACATCTGAGATTGGGGGTGATATCGCAGGTTGGGGTCTAGCTGCTAAAGTGTATAAGGGTGGCAAGGGGCTTATAGATGACGGGATGGACCACCTGGATGGGATAGCCGATGAGATTCGAGTTGATCAGAAGTTACTTTCTGAAGGCAAGGATGTTAATCCAATCCTCGACGAGTCCAGACGCAACTTCATGAAGAAGACAGCAGCTACCGGTGCAGCTGCAACGCTTGGGTTGAAAGGTATTGCGAGCGTGGTGCCTGAAGCGGCGACTGCCGTAAAGACTACAGCAGCAGCAGCACAGACAACAGGGGGTAGTGGATTATCTCTTATGCCATACCATATATTCATTGAGAAACATATGGATAGTATAATGGATGTCGCCCAAACCCAAGCTGATGAATTTGCAGAGATGGGTAGCTTTGGTATTGGTTCAGTTATTGATGATGCGGTAGTCGATCAATCAGATAAATTATATGATATGTATCGTTATTCTAAAATGGACGAAGTAGCTCAGAAGTTGCATCCTAAAGATCTCAGTTGGGTTAAAGATATGTCAGGAAACGGTCGCATTGCACTGGTTACTAAATTAGACGATATAGCATATAACAAGGCACCGGTAAGTAGATCTAACGAAAAGGCAGGCGCTAAAGATTTAGTTCGGGTTAATGGCGAACTAACTAAAGTAAACTACGAAACAAGGGTTCGGATGCAAAAAGAAGCTATTGATGAATGGAATAATATAAAGGGTAAACTCAAAGGGGATACTGATCCAGATCAACTATTAGAGTTTTTAGATGTTTATGACTTACATATAAATTCGAAAAACCTGCCTACTAATCCAGAAAATTTAAAAAATCTACAAAAATTGGATACGGATATACCCGACCAAGAAGGATACGATATTGTTAGAGACGTAATGTTAAGTGCGGGTAGATAAATGACCCCATCCGATATTGCAGATATTAAGCAGGAGCTAGCCAAGCGCCAGCTTTGCCGCAACCGAGTTTTACCTTTTGTGCATCGTAATGTTAAAGATTATGAAGCAGGATGGATACATCAAGAAATTTGTCAAAAACTTGAGCAGTTTGAAAAAGATGTTGTTGCTAAAAAAAGCCCACGGCTAATGTTGTTTATGCCGCCACGTCATGGTAAATCTGAGTTAGCAAGTACTCAGTTCCCCGCATGGTTCTTAGGTCGAAATCCCACGAAAGAAATAATTAGCTGTTCGTATTCTGCGTCCCTGGCGATGAGTTTTTCGCGTAAAGTAAGGGAGCTTCTACGTGATCCTAGTTATCAAAGCGTGTTCCCAAAAACAATATTGGGTAAGGATTCGCAATCTACTGAAAACTGGTTGACAACAGAAGGCGGTGGTTTCTTAGCTGCAGGGGTAGGTGGACCAATTACAGGAAGAGGCGCTCACTGTTTAATTATTGACGACCCGGTTAAAAACAGAATAGATGCTGAAAGCGCAACCGAACGCGAAAAAGTATGGGATTGGTATTCTAGTACTGCTTATACACGTTTGGCCCCTGGTGGTGGAGTGCTTCTAATATTAACTCGTTGGCACACGGACGACCTTGCTGGTAGATTGTTAAATGAGATGTCACACAATCGAGGTGACGATTGGGATATTATTGTATATCCCGCAGTAGCAGTTCACGACGAAGAATATCGCAACATAGGTGATCCATTACATCCGCAGCGCTACGACAAAGAAGCACTATCTAAGATTAAAGGTGCTTTGACGGCAAGAGATTGGGGTGCGTTGTATCAACAAAACCCGTCGACGGAAGAAGGTGCGATCTTAAAAAGAGATTTGTGGAATCGTTGGGAAGATAGCGTACCACCTGAGTGTGACTATATTATTCAAAGTTACGATACAGCTTACGGGCAATCTGAAACATCTGATTTTTCAGTCATTACTACTTGGGGTTTATTCAAACCAGAAGGACATATGGCACTACATAGTCTCAACTATGAAGCACACGGAGAACACGCACAGTTTTCTGGAGAATCTACACATATTATATTATTAGATGCAGTTCGAGGACGATTTCCGTTCCCAGAGTTGAAAGAACGGGCACATATGCTTTACAATTATTGGAAGCCTGATAGTATCATCGTCGAAGCGAAAGCATCTGGACAACCGTTAATGCAAGAAATGCGAAGAATGGGTATCCCTGTACAAGGATTTAGCCCAAGTCGAGGTAATGATAAGATGGCACGAGTACATAGTGTCTCTGATCTTTTTACTAGCGGCTATGTCTGGGCACCACGTAACGAATGGGCAGATGACTTGGTTGAAGAATTACATCGTTTCCCAGCGGGTAAACACGACGATCAAGTTGATAGTACAACACAAGCGTTAATGCGCTTCCGACAAGGTGGTTTTATTACATTAGCAACGGATGATTTGTGGGATGAAGATGTAAGTACATCACGAACACGCCGAACCTATTACTAAGTCCACCTATTAATTTTATGAGTACAAATTATGGCGATTGAGAAACCTAATCAATATTATGACGATTCTTTAATCGATCCTGATTCAGATGACATTGAGATCGATATACCTGATGAGTTTGATGAAGATGTAGAATTTGGATCGGATAACATTGAGTATTTGGAGGACGGTTCCGTTGTTGTTGGGGACGTTGATCAAGATGAGAACGCCATAGACATTAGTACAATCCCACATGGCGATAACTTAGTTTCTTTGTTTGATGACGACGAACTTAGTGAATTAAGTGGCGATTTAATAACAGCTTGGGAACAAGACAACGAAGATCGTAGTGAGTGGAAAGAAACCTATGAGAAAGGGTTAGATCTCTTAGGTATGAAGATTGAAGAAAGAGATGAGCCTTTTGCTGGCGCAAGCGGTGTTAATCACCCGCTATTAGCAGAAGCAGTCGTTCAATTTCAAGCACAAGCTTATAAAGAATTATTACCAGCTGGTGGACCCGTGTTAACCAAAGTACTGGGTGACGAAACCCCCGACCGACTAGCACAGGCAGCACGGGTACAAGATTATTTAAACTATCAGATAGTAGCAGTAATGGACGAGTATGACTCGGACATGGATCAACTATTACTTTACTTACCACTTGGTGGCTCAGCGTTTAAGAAAACTTACTTTGATCCCATTAAGAACCGTAGTTGTTCTAGTTTTGTAACAGCAGAACATGTCACAGTGCCAAACAATGCTAAAAATCTAACAAGTTGTCCTCGGATCATTCATGATTTTTATCTTGACGGTAATAGCTTACTAAAGCATCAAGATAGTAATTTTTATGCTAATACACACATGGCAGAACATATAGAGTTACGTAAATCTACTTCGGGTGACGTGAAAGCAAAAGAGTTACATGGTGTTGAAATCAATAGCTCAAACTTTGAATCAGATGAAGAATATCTTATATTAGAATGCCACGTTGAGTTAGATCATGAAATTTTAAACGATGGTAGTATCGTACGGCCTTATATATTGACGTTAGACTATGAGTCAGGCACGGTACTTGCTATTCGACGTAATTGGCAAGAGAACGATCCGTTAAAACAAGCTACAGCTTATTTTACACATTATAAGTTTTTACCCGGCCTTGGGTTTTATGGCTTTGGTTTAATACACATGATCGGCGGATTAACTACGTCGGCTACTGCTATCCTAAGACAGCTAATAGATGCTGGTACATTTTCTAATTTACCGGGTGGATTAAAAGCCAAAGGTATGCGAGTTGCAGGAGACGATGAGCCAATTGCTCCGGGTGAGTGGCGTGATGTAGACGTGGCAGGTGGTACAATACGTGATTCGCTTATGCCATTACCCTACAAAGAACCATCGAATGTGCTATTCCAATTAATGGGATCGTTAGTTGATGCAGGGCAACGCTTTGCTTCTATAGCGGATATGAACGTAGGCGATGTATCAAGCTCACAAGGGCAACCTGTTGGGACAACAATTGCAATGTTAGAGCGTGGCACTAAGGTTATGTCAGCTATTCACAAACGACTACATAACTCACAGAAGCATGAATTTAAAATTTTAGCGCGCATTGTTAAAGAAAACCTACCTGCTGATGGGCAATACCCTTATGCAGTACAAGGTTCAGATAAGGCGATTATGGCTCAAGATTTTGATGATCGTATCGATGTTTTACCGGTATCTGATCCTAATATCTTTAGTATGGCTCAACGCGTAATGCTTGCATCACAGCAATTACAAATGGCGCAAGCTGCACCCAAAGTACACAACATCCGAGAAGCGTATCGTCGAATGTATGTTGCAATGGGTATTAGTGACGTTGAAACTATCTTAATACCAGAAAAGAAACCTCAAAACATGACACCTATTATGGAACATCGGAAGGTGTTACAAAATAGCAAATTAGAAGCGGTTAAGGGAATGGATCATATGATCCACATTCAAGCCCATTTAACCTTGTTAAAACATCCCGTTGTTTCAAATAACATTGAGTTCGTTTCAAATTTAATTCAAGACATTATGGGACATATTGGATTCCTTGCTATTGAGCAAGCAACAATACAGCAGCAACAACAGCAACAAGCCGCACAACAGGGTTTAATGCCGCAACAACCTCAAGCACCCCAGCAAGCTAATCAACCGCCCCCAGGTACGGCTGCGATTGAGCTAGAACTACTTACTGCATTGATGCCACAGCTTATGCCACCACAACCAACCGATCCAATGGTTGAGTTGCAAAAACGTCAGTTGGATATAACTGAAAGATATAATGACGGAAAGATATCTATTGATGAGCTACAAGCTCACAACAAGAAACTTGTCGACATGTTAGCCATCGCTTCGAAAGAGAAAATTGCAGAAGCGCAAAATCAGATAAACATAGAGGATACAATCTTAAATGCCAGAGTTAAATTATCTCAAAAAGCAGCTGAACTTGATGATCGAAGTCAGGGAAGCCAAAATACATAACGGCAATATTGCCAATATGGAACAGTACAAAGCGGTAGTTGGAGAGCGAACAGGTCTGCTCTTAGCTATTAATGAAATCGAAGACCTGCGTAAAAATCAAGAGGCAATAGACAATGCAGAATGACAACATGCCAGTAAGCAATGAGCTTGAAATGGCAAATACTCCGACTTCTTTTGGGACACCTAAAGCAGCTAATGTTAAATCCATAGGCGATACTATATCTGAATTTGCCAAGCGCAATACTGAAAATGATCCAGTAGACAGCGCTACAAAAGCAGAAGGGCAGCGTAATAAATTACCACAGCCTACAGGATATCGAATATTAATTATCCCCGAAGCAGTTCCAACAAAAAGTAAAGGCGGAATTGAATACGCTGCACAAACCATGCAAGTAGAGCAACTAGCCAGTGTGGTTGGTTATGTACTAGCACTTGGGCCAGATGCGTATAAAGACCCTTTAAAATATCCAGAAGGTGCTTGGTGTAAGCCCGGAGATTATATTATTTTTGGTCGATATGCTGGTGCTAAGATCACAATGCACGGTGAGAAACAAGAAGAAGACTTACATCTTCGTTTATTAAATGATGATGAAATTCTTGCAGTTGTATCAAACCCTAACGACTATGTCGGAGTAAAGTAAAATGGACGGAGATTTAATTGATGTTGGTGAGTCAGACGAAGAAGCGATTGAAATTGATTTAGATCAGGATCAGGATCAGGATTCCACGCTTAAAGATGACCGTGTTAATCCCAACATAGCAGATCAGATTGATGTTGGTGATGACAACGAAGATGGTCAGACCAGTACTCAAACACCAGAACAACGCTTTAAAGCTTTTTCGGACTCCGATCCGGAAGCAGCTGAGCAATATAGTCAAAAAGTTAAAAAACGTATTGATACACTGACGTACAAGTACCACGAAGAAGAACGTCAAAAACAAGCAGCAATTGATTACGCAGAAGGTGTTAAAACTGAAAACACTACACTGAGAACTCAAAATGCTCACGGGCAGTTGGGATATTTTCAAAGTCAACACAGTCAACTAATCGCTGAATTAAAACAAGCCAAGTCCTTGTATAAAGAAGCACATAGTATGAATGATCCTGACTTGATGGCGGAAGCAAGTGAGAACATTAGTACTTTTGCTTCTAAAATATCAAATATGGAATCTCGTATTACACAGGCAAAGAACGGTCCATTAGTTCGCGCTAATCCAAATGTTAATGCCTTAGTAGATATTGATACTCCTGCACGTGAAATGCCTGCACAAAATAAACCGGCACCAACTCAACGCGCAGTAACTCAAGCTGAACCTGATCCCAAAGCACAAAGCTGGGCAGAAAAAAACGAATGGTTTGGCACAGACCAAAGTATGACAGAAGGCGCGTTGGCTATTCATAAACAGATGATTGGGAGTGAGGGATACTTACCAACATCGGATGCGTATTATACTGAGTTAGATAATCGAGTTCGTCGAAACTTTCCTGATCAATTTACAGATGGTGCATCTGCAGCATTACGATCTGGACAATCTGCTGTGACTCCTGGAGTTAATGGTAGCGGCGGTGGGAAACCCCGTAGGCGAACAAACAAAGTAAAACTTTCAGCAAGTCAAGTAGCTATTGCAAAAAAATTAGGCGTACCACTTGAAGAATACGCCAAGTACGTTTAAGATAAGTCATACATAGGAGAAACTTATGCAAACCAGAACACCTCGTTCTGCAGACACTCGTGAAGATAAGACACGCAGAAAACCGTGGACACCACCAGCAATGTTGGAAACACCAATCCCGCCTGACGGATATAAATACCGTTGGATACGGGCTGAAATGATGGGACAAGGCGATCAGCTCAATATGAGCAAGCGACTAAGGGAAGGTTACGTACCTGTACATCCCGACGAAGTGAAAGGCTTTACCCTACCAACAATGGACGATGGTAAACATGCAGGTATCGTGGGCAGTGGTGGATTAATACTGGCTAAAATTGCAACAGAAACGACAGAAGAACGTCGTGCCTATTACTCAGATCAAGTTTCACAGCAAGTTAGTGCAATTGATAATGAGTTAGCAAAAGAGTCAAATCCAGCAATGCCGATTGGGAAACCTCAAAGAGATTCTCAAACATCTTTTGGAAATCCCGAAAATAAACCTGGCAAGGGTGATTAACACCGTTGCCTATTCTGTTTGTATTATTTTTAGGAGAAATTAGCTATGGCTAATCTTGATAGTCCGAATGGGTTTCGTCCCGTTCGCCACCTTACGGGTGGCATGATTCGTGCGGAGGAAATGCCTATTGCTTCGGGAGAAGCTGCTGCAATTTTTTCTGGCGATGTAGTAATGGCACTAGCCGGTGGTACCATTAAAGTAGGAACTGCATCAGCAGGTTCTGCAGCAACAGGTATCTTTAACGGTTGTTCATATACCGATGTAGACGGTAGCATTAAGTTTTCGAAGCATTGGCCTGCGGGTCAGGTTGCATCGGATGCTGTTGCTTATGTTTATGCTGATCCTATGATTGTGTTCGCAGGTCAAACTGCAGGCGACGGAGTCCTTGCAGACAACGGTGCTTTACTCGATCTAACAGCAACAGCAGGCAGTACAGTTACTGGACGTTCTGCACAAGAGATCAATCAAGCGGCAAGCACTGTTGATCAATTTCGCCAACTAGGTCTTGTTAAAAGGGCCGATAATGCGTTTGGCGCAAATGCAGAAATGGAAGTTGTATTCCATAAGCATCAGCGTACAGCAGCAGCAGGAGTAGCAATCTAATGGCTATTAATAGAGCACAACTTGTAAAAGAGTTAGAGCCAGGTTTGAACGCCCTATTTGGTTTAGAATATAAGCGTTATGCTGATGAAACTACTATGATTTTTGACGTTGAGGGTTCTGATCGAGCTTTCGAAGAAGAAGTTATGTTAGGTGGATTTGGTGCTGCGGTTACTAAAGCAGAAGGTTCTGGCGTATCATATGATGCTGCAGCTGAGTCTTGGACGGCTCGTTACCAGCATGAAACTATTGCTTTAGCTTTTGCTTTGACTGAAGAGTCAATTGAAGATAACTTGTACGAAAAGCTTTCGTCACGTTATACCAAAGCATTGGCTCGTTCTATGATGCATACTAAAAACGTTAAAGGTGCAGCTATATTGAACAATGCGTTCAGTACAGATTACCTTGGCGGTGATGGTAAATCATTGATTGCAGAAGGCGCTAGTAATGGACATCCTTTGTTAAACGGTGCTGTCTTAGACAACGAACCCACAACTGCAACTGATCTTAATGAAACAGCATTGGAAAATGCTTACATACACATTTCACAATGGACAGATGAGCGTGGCCTTAAGATTGCATGTAAACCAACTAAGTTAATTATCCCAGCTGCATTGAGCTTTGTTGCTGAGCGGATTTTAAACTCGTCACTCCGTGTTGGTACTGCCGATAACGATCTAAATGCATTAGCATCTAAGAGCGCTATCCCTGGCGGTTATGACACTAACCACTACTTAGTTGATCCGGATGCTTGGTTCTTGAAAACTGATGCACCGAATGCACTTAAGCAGTTTACCCGTGTAGCTATGAAAACTGGAATGGAAGGCGACTTCGAAACTGGTAATGTTCGCTATAAGGCACGTGAGCGTTATTCTCATGGTTGGTCTGATTACCGTGGTATTTACGGTTCTCCTGGTGAGTAATCAACGTTAGTTGAGTAGACTAAAAGGGCTGTGTTTACATGGCCCTTTTTTTATGGCTATAATACTTATTTAAAATATAAAATGGTTTTTAATTGATTAAACCTATTTTGGTTAAACGACGAGGTTCAAAAAGATCGCATCTACTATACGAATCGTGGCGTTGGTATGCCTTACGTAGTAAGTTAGGTATTTGCATAGAGTGGAAACAAGATTTCTGGTTATTTGTAGATGCAGTAGGAGAAAGACCCCCTAACCACAAAATTCATAGATTAAATTTTAAATTACCACTTGCTCCTGACAATTGGGAATGGAAAGAAAAAATAAAGTCTGTAGAAAAAGCAGCATACGCTAAAGCATGGAGAGCGAATAACCCAAGAGCCTCTACAAGTGCAGGCTTAAAAAAGAAATATGGCATAGGTATTGACGACTATGACTTAATGTATAAAGCTCAAAAAGGACTATGTGCAATATGTAAACAGGTAGAGACCACAACCCGTAGCAACGGGGCACGTTATGTATTATCTGTAGATCATTGTCATACTACAGGTGTAGTTAGAGCACTATTGTGTACCCATTGTAATACCGCATTAGGTGGGTTTAAAGAAAATATAAAAACATTAAAGTCGGCAATTAAATACATAAGGCTGCATCAACCTTGAAACACAGTAGACAAACTAATATCGTTATGATTTAATAAAACCTCGTAGTTTAACTAACGACCCCTTGTTTGTTAAAGTACTATGGTTACAATTCTTACTCCTCCTTTGGATTGTTTTAACCCTGACTTGCTCAGGGTTTTTTTTTGTGTATACTCAACTTAGGCATATTGCCTTACTTCAATTATAGATCCCTGAGATACGGGAGTTGACGCCTACCAAGGCAGGAATACAACATGGCAACACATTTCTCTGGACCCGTAGCACTAGGTGCTGCATCTATGCCTAGCCTTATCGCCGCTGCTACATTAACAGCAGACGAAAGTAATGGTATGCATTATATTCTTGACGGTGGTACTGGTTTTGGTATTACCCTCCCAGCTCCTACTCGCGGTTGGCGTTGTAAGTTTACAGTCGGTGCAGTATTTAGTACAGACTATGTATTTACCGCAGGTACTGCTGATACATTTACTGGCTCAATCACAGAAGCTGGTGTTCTCCAATTAGTAACTGCTGCCGACACTATTACGTTAGAAGATGGTACTGAAGTAGTAGGTGATTTCCTTGAAGTTTGGTCAGATGGAACTAGTACATTTGTACATGGTGTATTCTCAACCGGCGCATCAGTAACACCAGCAGGATAATAGGAGCTAATTATGGCAACTTCAACCGGCGTCATCACAGGGGATACAATTGTAAGACCCGCAGGAAGTCGAGGTGTTGTTACTTATTCTGAGGCGAGTTCTGCAGTAGCCGCTGTTTTTGATGGGATTGACGATTCAGGTGTTAAATTATTGACACTTGCAATTGGTGATAAGATCACTTTAGATCATCCTATTGAATTTAAAAATGGCTTATTTGTAAAAACCACATCAGGTAGTACCATTCTTCACATAGGATAAATCATGACAACATCTGGGACTACTAATTGGGAACTGGATATTGCTGACGTAATAGAAGAAAGCTTCGAGCGGATTGGGATTGAGTTAAGAACTTCACACCAAGCCAAATCTGCTCGTCGCTCTTTAAATTTACTGCTTCAAGATTTAGGCAATCGGCAAATTAATCTTTGGAAAATAGCAGAGATTTCTGTAACGATGGTGCAAGGTACTACGGTCTATGCGTTAAACGACGCAGTGTTAGACATAGAGACAGCTGTTCTCCGTAGGAATAGTCAAGATTTGCGTATGAATCGTCTAGGTCGTAGTACCTATGAGACTCGACCAAATAAATTAACACAGGCTCGACCTTCGCAGTTTTATATCAATCGAGTTCGACCTGTACAATTAAAAGTTTATCCTGCACCTGATAATTCTACAGATGTTGTAATCCTTCAAACAACTACTCGTATTGAAGATATTACTGCATTAACTCAAACTTTAGATGTACCAGTTCGAATACAACCTGCTATGATTTCTGGACTTTCTTATTATTTATCTCTTAAATTTAAACCAGAAATGGCGCAAATGTATAAAGGTATTTTTGAAGAGGAATTAGGTCGAGCATTAGAAGAAGGTCGCGAACGCGCACCCTTAAGATTAACCCCCGCTGTTGGGAGAATTTAATGCAGTCATCCGATATTAACATGTGGAATCATAACGCAGGATTATGGGCTTCATTAGAAGATCAACGTAATTCTAATTCTGGCATTGCAAGTGTTGACCCAACTGCACCGGGTGATTTGTATCAAACGTTTGGTGAATCCTATCAATATGACCCAACTATGGGAACATATCAGAGTATTAATACCGGTAAGCAAGTTGGTCATCCGGGTGAGACGCCTGTAAATATTGGGACACCGTATGGTGACGCTTTGGGCACCCTTCTTGGTGGTGTTGTAGATGATCCAGTTGATCCTGGAGATATCGGTTACGATATTGGTTACGAAGAAGGAGGTGGCGAAGGATCAATGTCACAAGGAAACATGAATGATGGCCCAAATAACGGCGTAATAGGTCCAGATAACCCAAATGGCGGGATGTTAACGGGGCCAGGATTTTCTATGACTGATGCAATTCAAGGGTTCAGTATGGCGGGCATACCGGGTTTGATGTATGGATTCACTAGTGGCGTAGCATCAAATAATGCGCCCGGACCTCCCGGAGCAACGGGTGCGGATAACCCCAGTGACCCAAGCGGACTTGGTAATCCGGGAGATAACGCTACGGGTGGTGTGAACAGTGGGTTAGGTACTTCTAATTCAACAGGTAATGCACCAAGCAGTGATAATAGCGATCCTGGAGGCGATGCAGGACAAAGCGGCCCTGCTGCTGGTGGTGCAACTGCTGGTGGAGACGTAGGAGATGGTACCCGTGGTGGTGATGGACCAAGCGGTGATGGTGGTGGTGGTGGTGGTGCTACTGCGGGCGGCGATGCAGGTGATGGAACTCGTGGTGGTTGGTAGTGGCTCAATTTTCACAAGGTAAATACGCCAACGCTATATGTGATCGATGTGGGGATAAAGTTCCGTACAAAGATTTGCGTGAAGAATGGACAGGCTTTAGAGTATGTGATTCTTGTTTTGACGCTAAAACAAAGTTAGAATTTCCAACTTACTTTCCTATTGACCCGGAGAGTTTACGTGACCCACGACCTGATGTAGACATTGAATCAGGAGATGGTATTGTTCAAACAAATACTAGTATTGGTGCTGCTTTTACTGGTGGTATTTTGAAGATAGAACTAGGTGAAGTTACGGTGACCGTTATATGAACCATACACAATTAACACAGTATTTAAAAGATTGGGTTGAGTCTTCTGAAGCTACAATGGTGGCTGATTTAGATGAGATGATTCGGTACGGAGAATTACGAATCTATAAGTCAATTGACTTTGCAGCTACTCGATTAGAAGATAGCCCTGTTTCTTTAGTACAAGGTACGGCGATTGTGGCATTACCTGCAGATACTATAACTGTACGCTACGTTACTTTGCTTTCAGGTACTAGCCGGACAATACTAGATCAAAAAGATCCTTCGTTTATAGACGCATATACTGGTGATCGTACAACGGAAGGAGTACTTAGGTATTACGCCATGTTGGACGAGGACAATTTATTAGTCGCTCCAGCTCCTGCCAATAGTACTGACAGTTTAATTATTGCTCGTACAATTCGACCTACGCCAATGACTGCATCTAATGCTACAACTTGGCTTGGCGATACACATCCGGAATTGTTGCTTTATTCTTGCTTGCTTGAGATTGCAACTTTTCAAAAATCTGAAGCAGATACTATTGCTGATTATCAAAATAAATATCAATCAGCAATGCAATCTACCTTGGTTGAAGAAAATCATCGTAACCGATATGACCGAGCACGTCATGGTGAGATAGGAGTAGGTGGATGATTACTTCAGCACTATGTAATAGTTATATGAATGAACTACCTCAAGGTTTGCATAATTTTCAACCCACAGGGGATGTATTTAAATTAGCGCTTTATGATGATAGTGCAACATTAAATGCTAGTACAACCACATACACAGCTACAGGTGAGTCATCTGGTACCGGGTATACCGCAGGGGGAGCTATTATTACTTCCGTTACCCCTGTTTTATCAGGTTCTATTTCTATATTAGATTTTGCAGATTTTACTTTTAGCACGGTGACCTTAAGCAATGTGCGTGGTGCTTTGATTTATAACAGTACCAATGGTAATCGTGCTGTTGCAGTACTACGTTTCAACTCGCTTGTGGCAGCTACTTCTCAGGATGTAAAAATTATTTTTCCTGGGGCTACTGTTAATACTGCAATATTAAGGATTACAAATAATGGCTGATACAAACACTACTAATCAGGGTTTACTTCTGATGGAAGAAGGTTCGCACTCAAACGAGTGGGGCGATTTAACTAACTTAAATTTACGCCGAATTGATGCCGGGCTTCGCGGGTATCAATTAATTAACTTGTCGGCACCATTGACCCTAGACGCTACTGACATAACGACTACAAGTTCAACACCAGAAAGCAACTCACACTATCGGTTTCTTGAATTCACAGGCACCAGCAGTACTGTAACTGTTGCCGATGTCAATGTTGTATGGATGATTTATAATCATACGGGTGGAGCAATGACCTTTCAACCTACTACTGGTACAGGTCTATCTTTACCAGATAATAAAATAACAGCCATTGTTCGCGGTCCAGATGGTAATAATTTTGTCAATGCATCTTCTTTATTAGCAGTACCCGCATTAACTGGTGGAGTAACTACTTCGGGTGATGTGGCTACCGTGGTTACTAACGCTAACCTAACGGGTAAAATAACATCGGTAGGTAATGCAACTACAGTAAACCCCGCGCAAACTGACATTACAAGCTTAGGTACACTTACTGGTTTGACAGTTACTGGTGACGTAGCTATGGCTGGTTTGGCAGTTACTGGTGACGTAGCTATGGCTGAAAAAGCAGATCATACGGTGGGCACTCCTGCAGCAGGATACGGGTATTTGTGGACTAAAAATACAGTACCTACCCAGTTGTATTTTACTAATGATGCAGGCGACGATATTAACCTTAGCCCAAACCCCATCACAGTTTCAGGCCACACTAGGTCAGGAAATACACAAATTGTAAATGGAATTACAACGGCTGGTGCGCAATCAGGTGACTTTGCAATTACTTCGTTTTTGCCAAACGGTGGGTTTAGGTCTTTTGGCCCTACAGGTTCAGGGGCAGACTATATATGGGCATCACTAGACCAGTTACCTAGTTCGGCAAATATGGTGATACTAGACCTACGAGTAATAGCAAGCTTTACTGGTGCTAATTTCGGTACTGTTAATTTTAACTACCGTATTCATGGTACTACTAATAATGGTTATCGCATTGGATATGTATCATTGCGAGGAGGCGACTACTATGGATACACAAATCGTATGCAAATTGCTTTAGATTCTAACCATATGTTTGAGCTTGAGAGAGTTCAAACAACAGGCGTGTCATCGGGCGGAGTTATAAGTTACCGTGGATTTATAACAGATTAATTAATTTTATAATTAGAGATTATAATGGGTGATTTAAGCAATTTTTTAAGTAGACATGAAATAGCATGTAAGTGTGGGTGTGGTTTAAACTCAATGGATATTGAAACTGTCAAACTATTTGATGAATGCCGTAATTTTGTAGGAGAATCAATTACTCCTAGCTCTGGCGCACGATGCTTTGAACACAATCGTAGTATTGGATCAAATGATAAATCACAACACACAAAATGCAGAGCAATAGATTTACCTGTAAAGAATCCAAAAGAATTGTATAGCTATTTATGTCAAGTTTATCCAGACAGATACGGTTTTGGTTTGTATGAAACGTTTGTACATATTGATACTCGCAGTGGACCTGCAGCTAGGTTCTAAATGAAACTTTTTATTTTATTATTATTTTTTACAGCCACTGTTAATTCGGCTGTTTTACTTAATGCACAACATCCAATATATGTATTTAAACTAAACAGTGAAACTTTAATGTGCAAGGTAATTAACAGAAACACTGTTTGCTATTCAAAAAGCACTAATGGAATTATCATTAGGTACACTTGTACAGTAGTATTACCATCTCAAGGATATATAAAAGATTGCCGTACAAAACCAACAATTAATCTGGATTAAAAAATGCCCTTTTTACTACACTATATAGGAATGACGATGATTAAAAAATTAATACTTGGTTGGCTTTTTGAGTTTGCGTTTGATGCTATTATTAATTATGGCGAAAAAGTTGCTGCTCGTACGGATACGGACCTTGACGATGATGCTGTTAAAAAGTTTAAAACTAATCGTGAAGTATTTATTAAGTACGCTAAAGGCAAACTCTAATGTCCGACCACGACTATGCTGCCGGTCTACGTGACGGTGAAATAAAAGCCTTGCGAGAAATGCAGTTGGTGCATTCAGGTATATTTGAAAAGCATGATAAGCGTTTGGGGGTTTTGGAAAAAACAAGTTACCTTTTTATGGGCGCAGTACTGCTAATTCAATTTGCACCGTCTATTCAAAATATATTGGGTATGTAATATGACTAAAAAAATACTCAGCATGATGGAATATTGGCCTATATTAATGCTTGGTTTTGCTGGAGTTTCTTCAGGTTTTGCGTTTTATCATTCAATGCAAAATTTACAAATTGACGTTCAAGAAATTACCAATATGTTAGTTAGAAAAGAAAGTATTGATTTAGAGTTGCAATTACGAGATACGGTTATTACAGACCTAAAAGAAAAAATGAACTCCCTAATAAAAAATCAAGAAATTATAAATCGTGATTTTGAGGATGATATTAAATATCTTCATCGTAACACAAGGTAGGTTTAAGTATGAAAGATAGCATCCTAAAACGAATTGGTGTATCGGGTTATAACAAACCGAAACGAACTCCAGGCCACCCAAAAAAAAGTCACGTAGTTGTTGCTAAAGATGGAGATACCGTAAAAACAATTAGGTTTGGGGAACAGGGTGCTTCTACTGCTGGCAAACCTAAAGCGGGCGAGTCTGATAAAATGAAAGCAAAACGTAAATCGTTTAAAGCTAGACATGGTCGAAATATTGCGAAAGGTAAAATGAGCGCAGCGTATTGGGCGGATAAAGTAAAATGGTGATGGCTAAAGCAAAATCAAAAGTAAATGAAGCTGGTAACTACACTAAACCTACTATGCGTAAAGCCCTGTTTAAAAAGATTAAGTCAGGAACCAAAGGTGGCAAGGCTGGTCAATGGTCAGCACGTAAAGCACAGCTTCTAGCTACCCAGTATAAAAAAGCTGGTGGGGGCTATAGGTAGTGAAAGCATCACAGAAGTCCCTAAAGAACTGGACTAAAGAAAAGTGGGGAACTAAGAGCGGTAAACCTAGTGCTAAGACCGGTGAACGCTATTTACCTAAAGCAGCTAGAGATGCACTTAGTGCAAAAGAATACGCAGCTACTACAGCAGCAAAAAGAAAAGGTACAAAAGCAGGTAAGCAACATGTAAAACAGCCTATTAAAATTGCAAGTAAAACAGCTAAATTTAGATCGAAAAAGTAAAGTAATAAATTAGGAGAAATTAAATGCTAGAACTACTCAATAATTTGTGGCCTATTATTATAAGCTTCATAACACTTGTAGTTGTTCTTGCAAAGATGTCTAATAATATCGAAATGTTAAAAGAAAAAGTACGTATTCTTTTTGACTTTCATAACCGGAGAGATAAATAATGAAAGGTGTACCACACTACTTAGGTAATGGAACTCTTTATACTGGGCCTACACATAAAGCTAATGGTCAATTAATGACAGGCGCTAAACACACATCAACTAGTAAGAATTTAACGCATACTAAACCCACATCAAAACCCAAGGTGAAAGAAATGAAAGCAATGAAATCAGCGGTTAAAGTTAAACCTAAAATGAAAGCAATGAAATCAGCGGTCAAAGTTAAAACCAAACCTAAAATGAAATCAATGAAATCCTCTTATTAATATTAATTAAAAAGAAACAGGAATAATAAAATGTTAGCTAACAGGGTAAAAGAGACGACAGCGTCAACGGGCAATGGCGATCTCACTCTTGCGGGTGCGGAAGCTAACTTCCAATCTTTCCATAATGCATTTAGTACAACTGGAACTTTTTATTATTTTATTATTGACGATGTTAATAACGAATGGGAAAGTGGCATAGGTCAATTATCTAGTGCTACAAATTTTCAACGTCAAACAGTGCATGACAATTCAAGTGGTTCAACTGCTAAGTTAAATCTATCGGCAGGTGCAAAAACTATTATATGTGCGCAAAGTGAATACAGCACACAGTCTGCAGTAAACGTCAGTGCTGCTAATGCAGCTTTAACAGCTGCGGATTTAGTTTTAACTAACGCCGATGTAGCCTCTATCCAAGCAGACAAAGCACAAACGGCCTTGGATAGAGTAGCAACAGGCAACGATAAAACTGCCACTAATGCGGATGTTGTTTTAACTAACGCAGATGTAGTTTTAGCCGAAGCAGACAAAGTACAAACGGGCTTGGATAGAGCAGCAGTAGCAGCTGATTTAATTTTAACCAACCAAGACACGATTGATACCGCAGCTGACGTTCAACTTGCCGAAGGTCATAAAAACACAGCAACAACTCAAGCAAGTACAGCAACAACTCAAGCAAGTACCGCAACAACTCAAGCAGGTATAGCAACAACTCAAGCAGGTATAGCAACAACTCAAGCAGGTATAGCAACTGACAAAGCAGTCATAGCAACTGACAAAGCAACTGAAGCAGCCAATAGTGCATCGTCAATAACAGGTGCTGAAACAGCATCCGCAAATAGTGCATCTACCGCAACAACTAAGGCATCTGAAGCATCCAGTAGTGCATCAGCAGCAGCCAACAGTGCAGCGGCAGCAGCTTCTTCTTTTGATAACTTTGATGATAAATACCTAGGGTCTAAATCTTCTGAACCTAGTGTTGACAATGATGGTAATGCACTAGTTACAGGCGCATTATACTTCCTCGTTGGCACAGGTATGCAAGTGTACGATGGTACAGATTGGATTGCCGCAAGTTCGTCAGGCACATCCTCTTTGTTTACTTACGAGTACATTGCTACAGCAGGACAGACCTCGTTCTCAGGCGCGGATGCTAATGGTCAAACATTAGCGTACAGCGCAAACAACATACACGTCACCTATGGTGGCTTGGACATACCCGTAGCCGACTACGTGGCAACTAATGGTACGGCAGTGGTACTAGATGATGGAGCAGTCGTAGGGACAATCGTTCGCATAACAGCGTTCAAATCGTTCACGATAGCAGACACCTATACCAAGGCTCAGACCGATGCCAGAGTAATGCAGGGCGAAGTCTTTTACGAGAACCCCACTACCGTAACTACCGACTACACCATTACAACAAATAAGAATGCCATGAGTGCAGGGCCAATTACGATCAACTCAGGCGTAACAATTACAGTACCTAATGGCTCAACTTGGACAGTCGTATAGCATGAAAATACTCGATAGAACGACCAAATACACAATCGCAGTAATTATACTAACAGATGAGGTAGGCAACTAATGACTACAGTAATACGAGCATCAGACAACTGGGATAGCTCGATTCCATCTAATGTTGTGCATTCCAGCAGCACTACACCTTTTGCAACAACATCATCCACACCTGTTGATGTGTCAAACTTTAGCGTCACCATAACTCCATCATCTGTCAACTCAAAGATATTAATCTTTGTTAGCTTTAGATACGGAAACACTACATCGGCTGCTAATAAATCTCTATTATTTAGAAACCAAACGGAGATAGACATTGGAGGAGAATACAATTTATCAAATATACGGGCAGCGATGAACAATAGTCAAGGTTTTGGGCAGTCAAGTTTTTCATATTTAGACTCCCCCTCTTCAACATCTTCCTTGACGTATAAATTGCAAGTTTCTTGTAGTGCTGGAACTTTATACATAAATACCAGAAATAACGGCGCTAATGATGCAGCGCACATTGGATCAATAACAGTAATGGAGATCGCAGGATGAACATTTTAGACAATACAGTACACAAAGCAGATGCAATACAAAGCCTATGCCCGTTGGCACAATGGGTACTGCGCGGTGATGATCTTCAGTGGATGGACGAACTACAGGACGAGCCAACACCAGAAGCAATTGACGCAGAAGTAATACGACTACAGGCTGTCTATGACTCATTAGAGTACGCTCGTTTACGCAAGTCAGCATACGATCTACTGAATCAAGATGAGATGCGTTATGACGATCTAATGAACTCAACAACAACTTGGCAAGATGCCATTGCTGCAATTAAATTAGAGTATCCAAAGTAATGACTACCATAATCAGTGGCACTACAGGTATCGACAGGGTACACACGGATGCGGTAACAGCAGATCATATTGCTGGTACGGTTTTACAAACAGCTATCGGATCGTCAGCCACAGGAACACATGTTAATGGAGGGTTAGATTGGGAAACCCCTTCGGGGATGTCAGTCACCATCACTCCATCAAAAACGACAAGCAAGATTATGTTGTCGTGGTCTACCTCGGTAATGGTAATTCCAAGCACTAATGTGGGGCATATTTATTGTCGAATACTTAGAAATAGTACACAGGTGATTTATCTTCCTGCTCATTACGCAAGCCAAACATCAGCGTGGAGAACATACGTTGAAGGCAGCACGTACATTGATGAACCTAACTCTACTTCCGCGTTGACTTACCAGTTACAGTTTAAAACATCAGTTGCAGGGACAGATTCTAACGTGCGAATAAATATGTACGGTGGCACGGCCTTCATACAAGCTACCGAGATAGGAGGTTAGCGATGAGCGTAGTTCTTGATGGTAGCGCAGGGATAACCTTGCCAGACAACGGAGCATTATCAACCAGTGTCGGGGATGTTATTGTCGTTAGTTCAACAGGGGCAGTAACCACCCCTTATCAGCCTTCGTTTTATGCCTCCCCTAATGTAAACACTACGGGTGCTAACACTACTTACATAAAGATGAGTTTTCAAGCAGCACTTCATAATATTGGCAATCATTATAATACATCCACATCATTATTTACTGCACCCGTTGCTGGTTCTTATCAGTTTAACACTAACGTCCGTTTTGATGTTTTCGCTGGTAGTTATCACATAATAATGTTATACAAAAATGGTACAAACATTAGCGGAAGCTATGCTATTTCTCAAGCCAGTGGTAGTTATAATACCCTTAATTTGAGTGCCGTTGTGGATTTACAAGTTAATGACGCCATATCAGTCTACCTATATGGTAATGGTGATTCTTCTTGGGCAACTAGTGGTCACTCTTCTTTTAGCGGTTACTTACTCGGATAACAAACAATGAATATTACAATTGAACTAACAGACACCGAAGCATCCGCATTAGCATTTGTTTCCCATTCACCGCAAGAGTGGGCAGAGAACGCATTACATAATCGCTGTCGCATAGCCATTGATGAAATCGTGCAGATTGTTATGACAAAATGTTTAGAAACTGGTGAGCAACTACCAACTACTCGCGAGGCAATCGTAGCTCATGGGTATGCTTGCGGTGCTATTCAGTCAGCAGCAGATCGTCAAGCAGCAGAAGAACAGGGGTAACAGATGACTAAATCGGCAACAAGAGAAACGGCTGACATCGCTAGTGTTGTTGGTCGTAAGAATGCAATCATCAACGGAAACTTTGACATCTGGCAACGCGCAACAAGTCAGACGGCTAGCGGTATAGGTAGTGATGACCGATGGAATAATAATCGAAGTGGATCAACTCAAGTAGTCAGCCGTCAAGCATTTGCACTAGGTCAGACTGATGTACCAAATAACCCTAAGTATTATTCAAGGACGGTTGTAACACTGTCTCTTATACACATCTCCGAGCC
>OJHY01000009.1_pt1 | contig 70261 bp, 65 predicted proteins | sample 1595301 | NCBI WGS metagenome assembly OJHY01 (sample SAMN05416880, study PRJEB24817) | seawater metagenome | isolation source: Sea water | place: Canada:Atlantic | collected 2013-11 | reverse complement strand
GTCGTGAGACAGTTCGGTCCCTATCTGCCGTGGGCGTTTGAGAATTGAGAGGGGTTGCTCCTAGTACGAGAGGACCGGAGTGAACGAACCGCTGGTGTTCGGGTTGTCATGCCAATGGCATTGCCCGGTAGCTACGTTCGGAACTGATAAGCGCTGAAAGCATCTAAGCGCGAAGCAGGCCTCGAGATGAGTTCTCACTAGACTTTTAAAGTCTCTGAAGGGCCGTTGAAGACTACAACGTTGATAGGCAAGATGTGGAAGTGGTGTGAGCCATTAAGCTAACTTGTACTAATTACCCGTGAGGCTTAACCATACAACGCCAAACGCGTTTTGTGTGACAGTTAAGACAGAAGTTAATGACTAAAGTAGATATTACTGACAGAAAGACTTAAAAAATATTATCAGATATTTTCCAAATTCAGTTAGTGCGTAGAAATACGGATTAACGCCCAAATTTGCTTGGTGACAATAGCGTTTTGGACCCACCTGACTCCATGCCGAACTCAGTAGTGAAACGAAACAGCGCCGATGATAGTGTAGCATTTGCTATGTGAAAGTAGGACATTACCAGGCTTCAAATTGTAGAAAGCCCGACTAGCAATAGTCGGGCTTTTTTACGTCTGCAGAAAAGTAATCTTCAGCATTCCATTCTCTAAAGCGTCGCGTCTGTTGAGCGAAGCGCCTCTTTGTGGACAGCGCGTTGGTTATTACTAGCGCACCGACTTCACATAAGAAAAACCCGCTCAATCAATGTAACGGATTTTTTGCTGTCTGGGGTTTAGTAAATAGCCAAGAGGCCATGCCGAACTCAGTAGCGACACAAAACAGCGCGAAGGCGAGCCCCAACCAATGATAGTATCCCATGTGCTATGTGACTCTCTACCGCTGTGGGCACCATGACATTAACAGGCTCAAATAATAGAGACCTGTTACAGCAGTGTGACGGTTTTTTTACTTTCTTGGATAAAATAAAGAACCAAACTAATATCATCTCCATCAAAAATGCCAACCAACGTAAGGTTAAGTCAATTTTATCCCGTGTCTAGATCATAAACTTTTTACCTTTGACTACTGAGTTTTGTGATCTACTTTATTCTTTACATCTCTTCTCATTTTGTTGCAATTTCATTCTTGGCTTACTAAGTGACCTGTGTAAGACTAGCTGTGTTAATTTAGTAAATCAGGTGACATGAATGTCGAATAGTAAAGTTTGGAAACTTATAAGCCTGTTTTGTTTGTTTACGGTGCTTATGGGTTGTCAATCTAAAGAAGAGCAGCTACAACAAACAATTCAAGAGTCTATAAAAAAAGCGGATGCTGAGCTATCACAGCTAGGTAGTGCGCTAGATAATGGCAGTATACGCAATGCTGTGTTACTTAAAGAGTATGGTGCGCTTTTAAAAAAACAACAGCCAGAGCTTTCAAATGTTGTTGATGTAATTACTTTAGATGCTTCGCGCCAAGGTGCACTTTATAGTGGTTTATTACAGCGACTTAAAGAGACTAAAAGTACTTACTTAATCCCCCCTTACGAAGATACGTTGCACAGCATCGATCTTTTACGTGAAGCTGCAAAACCTTCACTGTTCTCTGACGCTTTAACTGATCCAATCAATATGCTTGCTGATATGTCAAAAGGCTCCCTAGCTCGCGTTGGTGCTATTAGCCAACAAGCCGAGGGTGAAGGGGTAGGCAACCAGATGGTGGGTAATCCCAACTACGGTAACTGGCAAACAAATAGCAGTGGCATCAGTTTTTGGCAATGGTACGGCATGTACCGTATTTTAGGGGATGTATTTGACAGGGTTGAATACGGAAGCTGGAGTAAACGCCGTAAGTACAGCTATTACAACGATTATGGTCGTTATCGCTACTCAAGCCCTAAACAAATTAAAACACAAAGCGCGCTAGAGACACGTACACGTCAAACATATCAACGCCAAGGTAAGCAGTTCACAAGCCCGTATGCGAGTAAAAAGACTGGTGCATCAGGGTTAAGTCGAAGTAGCTATACACCGCCTAAGAGTCGCAGCAGTTACTCACGTTCAAGTAGCTATAGCAATAGCTCTGGTTCAGTTCGTGACAGTGGAAGCAGAACCTCTCGTGGCGTGAGCCGTGGTAAGTAAAGAATAAAGTTGGAGTTAGAATAATATGTATGAATTTAATGGAATAACTACGTGGTCGCTGCAAGCTTTAGCGATAGACTTTGCAATAATTGTGCTGCTATTTGTTAGCCTTAAGTATATAAAAGGCTGGGTTTCAAATTTACATGCCAATGACGAAATAACAGAGCGTGATAATTTTGCCTTTGGTATTAGTTTTGCCGCTGGTTTGGTTGCGCTGGCTATCGTATTAACCGGTGTAAGCAGTGGTGCATTTGCTGCAACGCTTCAGCAAGAAGCACTGCAAATGCTTGGCTATGGTGCGCTTGCCATTGTGTTAATTAAGCTTGGTCACTTTTTTCAAGACAAAGTTGCACTGCGTAAAGTGAGCCTACATGATGAAATTGTTAAAGGTAATGTGACTGCTTCTATCATTGATTTTGGCCATGTAGTGAGTGTGGCAATTGTCATTCGTTCAGCACTGCTATGGGTAGCTACAGAGGGATGGCATGGTTTACCGATTGTCATTGCTGCCTTTGTTATTGGTAGCATCGTGCTGTTATTTGTGAGCCAGTACCGAGTTATGTTATTTAAACGCACAAATAAAAATGGTGACTGTCTTCAACAAGCTATTATTGATGATAACTTAGCTGTTGGTATTCGTTACGCTGGTTATTTAGTGGGTAGTGCATTAGCAATCACAGCGGCAACAGGTGTTGCACCTTATGCTGCAGATAATATTAATGCTAGCCTATTATATTGGGCTGTTAGTGCAGTAGTGAGCCTAGTTGCGTTTATTATTTTACACTTAGTGACCATTAAAATAATTTTATCGGGTTGTGATATTTCTGATGAAGTTAATCGTCAAAAAAATGTGGGTGTAGCAGCTATTTCTGCCGCTGTATCGTTTGCCGTAGGCATCACAATGGCAACCTTATTAGGCGCATAATTCGTGTCATCAACAACTCAAAGCCCAAGTAAGTCTCGCTTACTTGGGCACGATATATTACTTATCACTGTTATGGCTGTGCTCGCTGGGTGCGGCCTTATTTATGAGTACCTACTCTCTCACTATGCCGGCCGAGTATTAGGCTCTGTAGAAAGTGCCATTTACGCCATGATTGGCACCATGATAGTAGCTATGGGGCTAGGGGCTTTTTTAGCGCGTTGGTTTAAAGATGCGTTCACCGCATTTGCTTGGCTAGAAAGCATTATAGCTTTGATTGGCATGGGCTGTATTTTGGCCATAGCAAGTGTGATTGCAGTTAGTTATTCGCTTCCTCATTTGTTCTCGAGCATTTTTAACCTGCCACCAGACGTTGTACTTAATGGCTATGTATTTCAAAAGTTACAAGAATGGTCACGCTTTTTACCTTATGTATTTGGCTTAGTATTAGGACTGTTTATTGGTATGGAAATACCGCTTATAGCGCGTATTCGCCAACATGTGTACGGGCGGTTTTTAGAAAACAATGCAGGAACTATTTATGGTGCAGACTACATTGGGGCAGGTATTGGCGCAGCAATTTGGGTAAGCATAATGTTGGCTATGCCTATCATGCAAGCTGCTGCATGGACCGCTTTATTTAATATTATTGCAGGGCTTGCTTTTTTATGGCGCTACCATGCCCATGTACGCTTTGCTAAAGCTTTGTTGGTTTGCCATATTTTACTGCTTGTGCTGTTTGGCTTTATTTTAGTGCTCGGCAGCAGTTGGATGAATAGCCTAAGCAACGTCTTATATAAAGATAAAGTTATTTATTCTCAGGCGACTAAATATCAGCATGTTGTATTAACAGAACGACTTAGCAAAAATCAACCGCAACCTATTACCGACCTATACTTAAATGGCCGCCTACAGTTCTCAAGTGTTGATGAACAAATATATCATTCAATGCTAGTTTATCCGGCTATGCTTGCCTCTAACCGACATGATAAGGTGCTAATTATTGGCGGGGGTGACGGTTTAGCATTAAGGGATGTACTAAAGTGGTCGGTAAACGAAGTCACTTTAATTGATTTAGATGGACAGTTACTTAACCTATTTGGCCATGAAGACGATAAGTTTACCCCGCCCAAAGCCATCACGCAGCGATTAATAAACCTCAACAACGACTCAATGAAAGACCCCAAAGCTAACATAATCGTGGGTGATGCTTTTTTAGAGGTTGAGAAGTTACTCGATCAAAACAAACAGTTTGACACTGTTATTATTGATTTACCTGATCCGAATCATCCTGACCTAAATAAGTTATACAGCGATTATTTTTATAATCATGTACGTCAATTACTTGCTCCTGATGGGGCTATGGCTGTGCAATCAACGTCGCCATATCATGCAAAAAAGGCGTTTCTGAGTATAGCTAAAACTGTTAAGGCTGCCGGATTTGATTACGTGGAGCAATACCAACAAAATATTCCATCGTTTGGTCAGTGGGGGTGGACAATTGCTACCAAAATGGGTCAACCAGCCAGTGCACGAATAAATAATATAGGCGAAATGCCGGTATCGTCACGATGGATAAGTAAAAAATATTTACTAGCAAGTTTTGTATTCCCTAATCAGTATTTTGAACAAATAAATGATATAGAGGTCAATAGGTTAGGTTCTGGGCAGCTTTATGATTATTACCGTTCAGCATGGCAAATAGAGAGTGAATTGTATAAAAACTAACAAAACACGGTTGACATAATATGTCTGCCGTGCGAATCTTAACTCAGACATAATATGTCAAACAACAAAAAAGGCAGAGACATGGAATTAAACGAACTTTCAATAAAATTAGCTTCTTTTGAAACTGAAGGCGCTAACTTTGAGTCTTTCTTGATTGCCAATCCAGGTGAGCAAGATGTTTTACAAGTCATTGTTGATGGAAATGATGAACTTCCAATTTTTGTTACGCAAACTCAAGAGCAGTTGTTATGTATTAGCTACTTGTTTGGCGAAGACGAAGTGAAAAGTGAATTACGCAACGAGTTAAACGAAACATTGTTACGTTTAAACGTGCCAATTCCACTAAGTGCATTTGCTAAAATCGATAATAAATACGCGATTTTTGGTGCACTGTCGGTAAACTCATCATTAGATGATGTTACCCACGAACTAGTGACATTAGCTGACAACGCGATTGATGCACTAGAAGCCGTGACCTTGTATTTAAACGATTAGTAACTAGTTAGTGGAGTTAAGATTATGAGTATTTTAAAAAAATTATTTACAGCAGTACGTGGTGGCGCTCGTGAAGCGGGCGAAGCAATTGTAGATGCAAATGGTATCCGTATTTTTGAACAAGAAATCGCTGATGCACAAAATGCACTTCACCGTGCTAAAAAAAGCCTGACCGAAGTAATGGCTAAAGAAATGCAAACTAAGCGAAAAATTAGCGCTGTAGATGCATCAATTGCTGAACACGAAGCGTATGCAGGCCAAGCACTTGAAAAAGGTAACGAAGCCTTAGCATTAGAAATTGCAGAAAAAATTGGTGACTTTGAAGCTGAAAAAGCTGAAAACGAGCAAGTATTAGCAGGTTTTAGCAACCACATTGTAACGCTTAAGCAGCAAGTTAAAGACGCTGAAAAGTCGATTAAAGAAAATCAACGTCAGCTTACTATGGTTAAAACCACAGAAAGCGTACAGCAAGCAACAATGGCTGTTAACAGTACGCTTAATACGAATAGCTCTTCGATGACCTCAGCTCGACAATCACTAGAGCGTATTAAACAGCGTCAACAAGACCGTAGCGATCAGTTAGGTGCTGCAAAAGAGCTTGAGTCAGAAGTTAATGGCGACGATTTAAAAGCGAAAATGGCTGAAGCAGGCATTGGTGACACAAGTCCAAAAAGTGCCGATATTTTAGCGCGCATTAAAGCCAAGCAAAACGGCTAATAGTTCGTACATTTATAATAAAAGGTAATTAAGCGTCGCTTAGTTACCTTTTTTGCTTAAGGGATGCTTTATTATGTTTAATTTTTTCAAATCTAAAAAAGAGCCAGAACGTCAGCTTAACCATGCAAGTGAGCTTAAAAAAGGTGACATGTTTACCGTTATAGATTCGTTTGCTTATCCGTCGTGGTTAAAAGGGCAAACATTGCGTGTTATTGATGTGCAAACTTATCAATATCAGCACAGTAGTGATACTGAGTTTGTGCTTGAGACAAACAGTGGTCAAGTTGTGTTTTTACAAATAGCACAAGAAGACGGCGAGCAGTGGGCTAATTTTTCGATAAAAGTTCAACGAGATGAAGTAGACGATATTTTCACATTAGATGAATTTGCTCGTATTTTTGATGAAGAGTCGTTAACGCATATTGCAGTTAAAAATACTCCTGAGCGTTTTATGCAGTTTTTGGCTAAAAGTTACCAACAAACTGAATCGCCGTTTGTTTGTTATTTTCATAATAAAGACTTTCGTGGTCAAAGCCTACCTCGCTATGAGCAAGACGGTGGCGAGCCTTGTGAAATGATATGTTTAGAATCGCCTGATGAAGGGCATAGCCTAAATATTGAAATTTGGGATGGCGGCGAAACCGAAGTGTCATTAACACTTACGCGCCCAATTACCGATATAGTGGATTTATTTCCTGGAGACGCGAAGTGAGCGATGCTAAAGATAAGTGGTTGCGCCAAGAGCAAGCTGTACGTGCAACACAAATGGCATTTGATTTGAGTAGCGATGTTCAAAAGCAAATAAAAAAGCAAGCAATTGACCAAGAGCTCACGCCATCCGATATGATCCGCAAAATACTTGGCTTAGATGTTAAGTCTAAAAAGACTCGACAGCGCTTATCGTTCAATTTGAATGATGATGAGATAGCGCAACTAGCGAGCCGCTTTGATGTACCAAGCGAAGATAAGCGCGCGGTAAAGCAACAAGTAGCAGAGCTTTTAATTGCGCATACTAAAAAAGCTAAGTAGTTGGCCTAAACCCTGGTTTATAAAAGTATGTTAGGCAGTTATTTTAGCTAAAAATAAGATTAAATGGATGGGTACTTCAATGTACTTTTAAATCATTTATCAAAAGCTAATAAATTGAAAAGCAGTGCTTTTGCGTTCTTTGTATTAAGCCCTTACACTAAAGGTAACAACTATAAAGAAGTACTGCTTTGAATATTATACTGATTACTTACCTAATTATTTTTGCTTTATTTGGTACTGCAGCAAGTTATTTTGTGCGTTTTATATATGCATACTGGGTACTAAAAACTATGCCAATGAAATACATACTAAAAGCAGGGATATGTGTGCTGTTAGTCGTGGTTATTTCAGCGCTTATTCCGTACTTAAGTCAATAACGCTGAAATAGCACTTAATACTTTATTTATTACTTAATATCTATTGATTGGCATTGCTGGTTAATGCACAGCGATTGTACTTCAATAACCGGTAAGCAATCAGTTAGTGCTTGTTGCTCATTTTGATTTTTTTCTTGTTCGGTGATCTGCTTTGCAATGCTTTCTGCTTGCTCTTGAGGGGTATTTAGCGTTGAATAAACAGCATATTTACTCGGCCCGCCACACGCTCGTGCTCCTACTTCAAGTACTTTACACTGAAAGCTTGCTGTACAGCCATTGTTATCAACAATATTGGCAAGTTGGCTATTTAAAGCCGACAAATTCTGCCCTTGAGCACTATTTACAGATGCTGTTGTTGAGCAACCGCTGAGTAAAAAAATGCTAGCAGCAACACTAAAAATTGATAATTTAACTGTCAATGTCAAACCACTCATATTGTTATCCTTAAAATACACTTACCGCTGAGCCTTCAAGTTTAACACATTTATTTTCAACACACTGAGTGCTTGGTGTTGTTAAATGCTGGCAAATACTCATCATTCCTTTTTGCGCATTAAAATTACTTTCAAGCTCGGTGATTGTTTTGCTCAGTATTTTTACTTGCTCGTCTTTTGCTGTTTTGGTTGAATAAACTTCAAAGCTACTAGGGCCACCACAGGCGCGACTACCTACTGCAATAACTTTACATTGCATACTTGTATCGCAGCTAGTGTCAGCAATAAGCGTGTTTAATTGGGTTTTAGCTGTCGTAATATCTTCAACCGATACCGCTTTAAGACTTGAGTTTGAAATTTCCTCAACGTCACTTTTTGTTTGAGTGGTTTCTTTTAGTGTTTGTTGTTTTGGTTTTATTACTTCAGCAGTGGTTACTGATTCTTTTTCTGCTGGTGTTTTATCTAAACACGCACTTAAACAAAGGGGTAAAACAATAGCTAATAATACAGGGCGCATAAGATACCTTGATAGTGATGAATAATTCATCACTATCATACACGGTGCATTTTTTACGGCAATAAAAACTCTATAATCAAGTAATTAAAGCCGTATTTATGGCTTTTCAAAAACTACAAACCACCTTGTGTGAGCTTAGTCGGGTTGAGCAGTTTTTCGAGCTCTTCACGTGGTAAGTCAGTTTCTTGTTCGGCAACATCAATAATAGGACGGGCTTCTTTATAGGCTTGTTTCGCTATTTTTGCTGCTTTTTCGTAACCGATCACCGGATTAAGTGCAGTCACTAAAATAGGGTTTTTAGCAAGAGCGCGGTCAATGTTAGCTTGATTTACGATAAATGTGGCTATGGCTTTTTCTGCCAAAGCTTGGGCGCTGTTTGTTAGTAGCTCTATGCTTTGCAAAATATTATAGGCAATAACGGGCAGCATAACATTTAGTTCAAAGTTACCAGATTGACCAGCAACGGTAATTGTAGCGTCGTTACCAATCACTTGTGCGCTAACCATCGCAGCGGCTTCTGGTATGACTGGGTTTACTTTACCCGGCATAATAGATGAGCCAGGTTGTAGGGCTTCAAGTTCTATTTCGCCTAAACCTGCAAGAGGGCCTGAGTTCATCCAGCGTAAGTCGTTCGCTATTTTCATTTGTGCTACAGCGAGTACTTTTAATTGCCCAGACAGTGCAACAATGGCATCTTGTGAACCAATATTATAAAAAAAGTTTTTGCTTGGCGAAAACCGGATCCCCACGTTTTTAGTTAGGTTAGTGCAAAATAAATCTGCAAACTTTGGGTCGGCATTAATACCGGTACCAACAGCTGTACCACCTTGAGCAAGCTCACACACTGGCTCTAAGCTATGGCGAATGCCTGAAGCTGCGTTATTTACTTGCGATTGCCATGCATTAAGGGTTTGCTCGAATGTAACAGGCATCGCGTCCATTAAGTGGGTGCGACCTGTTTTAACAATAGCGCCTATTTCGCTCTTTTTATTTTCTAAATGTTGCGAAAGGTTTTCAAGAGCTGGCAGTAATGCTTGCTTCACGGCTAGGGCACTACTTAGTGCAATAGCCGTAGGGACTACATCGTTTGAGCTTTGGCCCATGTTTACATCATCATTAGGATGTACAAGCTCCTGTTGAGTACTGGCAAGTGTTGCTATTACTTCATTGGCGTTCATATTAGAACTAGTTCCTGAACCGGTTTGAAACACATCAACAGGAAACTGATCATGATGCTTACCATCAATAATCGCTTGGCAAGCATGCTCTATTGCAGTTGCCTTGGTTTTATTTATAAGCCCTAGCTCACAGTTACTTTGTGCTGCAGCTTGTTTTATATACGCCAGTGCCTTTATAAATTGTGCTGGCATAGTGAGGGCGCTAATAGCAAAGTTATTAACAGCGCGCTGTGTTTGTGCTTGATATAAAGCGTTAACAGGTACTTTTAATTCGCCCATACTGTCTGATTCTATTCTAAAGTTGCTCATTAATGTGCTCCTTAAAAAGGGTTGAATTCGTGACTAAGAATACGAGCTTCACGCTCAAGTAATAAAAATTTAGCACGGCTATTGTGGCTTATGTAGAAACGCTTTAATGCAAGTAATGGTTTGTGTAGCTGGTGTAGACATTGTTTGCGAATTGCATTATGAGTAAGAGGATCGCACATTTTATTTATAATTTCATGGTGTGTGCGTCTAAGGTAATACTCCTGAAGTAGCGGATTATCAAGTTGTTCAAAGTTTTTAGCTACGTTGAGAGCTGCGTCTATATAATGAGCGACAAGCATTGGGGCATGCAGACCTGGCCTTTTGCAATTAAATGCAAGAGTATGTTGATAGTTATTTAAGGCGTTATTTGAAGACATAAAAAAACCGACTCAAATAATGATAATAGTTATCATTACACTTGATCGGTTTCAGTGTAAATAGTTATTATAAAAATTATTTACGGCGTGTATTTTAATTATATCCGAGAATAAATATCTGGTCTGTTTCATGTTTAGTGATCGCCTTTTGATTATGTTTTGGATGAGAAAGTAAATCAATTACTGTTGCTCTCATATCAAGGGTTTCACTGTGATCATCGGTACTTTTTTCGGTGATAGCGACTGCTGCATCAACAGCGGTATAGGGAGGCATATGCATAATTTTATCCTTTTGTGATTAGTTAATTAACCCTTAAATGGGTCAATTATGTTGCTGCATAATACATACCAATCAAGCCAGCTATATCTAACTATATGATTATATTTAACTTAATAAATAAATCATAATTAGTCACGACAACATATTGCAAATTTGCTTTACTATTGTGCAAACATCCACAATTTTGGTGCACTCAATGACAAAGCCATTTTCACAAGCATGTGAAAACAATAAAGGGCCAATTTTAGAGCATTTAAATAGCGCGTTAAAAAACGTTAAAACAGTATTAGAAGTTGGTTCTGGAACAGGTCAGCACAGTGTGTTTTTTGCTGAAAAATTACCTTATCTACAATGGTATACAAGTGATCGTGTCATTAATCATGAAGGTATTAGGCTATGGCATAGTGAAGTTAATTTAGCTAATTTACATGCCCCTATTGAGCTTGATTTAAACCAGCCATGGCCTATCGAAAAAGTAGATGCTATATATACTGCGAATACATTTCATATTGTAAGTTGGTTATTAGTTGAACGTTTTTTTGACGGGGTTAAACGTCACTTAAATGATGAGGGGATTGTGTGTATTTATGGTCCTTTTAAGTACAAAGGCGAATACACTAGCCAAAGTAATCAAGAGTTTTGCGCCTTTTTAACTGAGCGAGATCCTTTAAGTGGTATAAGAGACTTTGAAGCTGTTTTATTATTGGCCAAGCAAGCAGGGCTTACGCTTATGAGCGATCATGCTATGCCTGCTAATAACCAGTTACTCGTTTTTAAACGGCAATAACGATGTGCACTGTGCTTTGTAAAGTGCAATATGCTGGCGTTCTCGAGACAGGTAATCTTCAATTGCACTGCTAAAGTCATTGTTAACAATATGGTGGGCTGAAAAAGTAGTAACGGGTTCAAACCCCCTCGCTATTTTATGCTCCCCTTGTGCACCTGAATGAAAGCAGTCGAGTTTATGTTTAATAGCAAATTCTATCCCTTGGTAATAACATAGCTCAAAGTGAAGTGCGTCAATATTTTCGCTTGCCCCCCAGTACCTGCCGTAAAGTGTGTTTTCACCAATTAAACTGAGTGTTGCAGCGATGACTTGACCGTCTTTTTTGGCAAGCATAATAACCAGCTGCGATGCCATAAGTGCATGCAAAAGGGTAAAAAATTCACTGTTTAGATAGCCTAAATGTCCTGAGCGTTTTAAATAGGTGCGCTGATAAAATTCGCAAAACAGCTGCATTATTTCAGGTGTGATATCTGAACCCTGTAGCCACTCAGTAGTAATATTTTGATGTGTTATTTTAGCGCGTTCTTTTTTTAGCGATCTACGTTTACGCGAGTTTAGCGTTGTTAAAAAGTCGTCAAAAGTATCAAACCCTTTATTAAACCATTGAAATTGAACGCCCTCTCTGAGCATCGCTTGCTGCTTAGTGAGTAACGTTGCTTGTGTTTGGTCGCAAAAGTTTATATGCCAGCCAGACCATCCTTGCTCAATGCTGTGTGTGCAGAGTTGCTCTGTAATATAGTTGTATACGACGGTGTGGTTTGTGTGATGAATGGCAATACGTTTACCTTCAATTGGGCTAAATGGCACGCCTGATAGCCATTTGGGATAGTAATGCAAACCATTTTTTTCGTATGCTTCAGCCCATGCCCAGTCAAATACATACTCACCATAAGAATGGCTTTTTACATAACCAGGTGCAAGCGCTATTAAGTTACTCCCTTCATATACAGCTAAATGATAGGGCTGCCAGCCACTTTGCTGTGTTACACATTGGCTTTGCTCTAAGGCGTATAAAAAGGCATGTTGAGTAAAAGGTTCATCACCAAAAAAAGCATGCCATTGCGCTTGGTCTATTTCATTAATATTTTTAAACCATCGATGAGAAAAGCTTTTCATGATGCCGACCTTGTAAATATTGCGTGCTTAATTGTGCGCTCTAATTTGTAATTTTATTGGCACTTATTTTACTTCTAAGCTTCAATTTATTTTTTCAGAGCTTTTAATAGTCACGTATTAAAGTGATTTTTTACGATTCGATTAGGCTAATTGTGTTATTAAACACCACGAGTGACCATAATAACTCAGTCACGTAGCGTGATGATAACAATTTTTTGGGTGCTATTTAGTAACTGTTTTTACAAACTGACTCAAGCACTCGGTCAGTTTTGCAAGTTCTATGGGTTTTGCTAAATGTTCGGTAAAGCCTGCTTTTTTAGCTTTAATTTTATCTTCTGGCATGGCATCAGCTGTTAGCGCAATGATGGGTAATGTGTGTTGCGATTTAAACGCTCGAATTAATTCTGTTGCTTTATAGCCATCCATAACAGGCATTTGGCAATCCATTAATACCAAATCAAAATGTTGTTCTTTGATTATATTTACAGCTTCTTCACCATTTTCAACCAAGTGAGGAATGATACCTAAAGATCCCAACATCGCTTTTATTACCATTTGATTCACAGGATTGTCTTCTGCGACCAAAATATTTAAAGACGTAATATCAATATCTTTTGATATGGCTTCTGGCTCTATATCTGGCTCTGATGTTGTTAAGTTAACGGCAAACGTAAAGGTTGACCCTTCACCCAGCTCGCTTTTTAAATTAAGTGTTGCTCCCATTAGCAAACATAGTTCTTTAGCTATTGTTAAACCAAGGCCAGTGCCACCAAATTTTCGAGAGGTTGAACTGTCAGCTTGGGTAAATGCGTTAAATAAGGTGTTGTGTTGGTTTTTTTCAATACCTATGCCAGTATCTGATACTGCAATGCTTAGTTTTACCTTATTGGCAGACACAAACTCTGTATCTATATCGAGCGTAACGCTTCCTTCGTTAGTAAATTTAATCGCATTACTACATAAATTAAGTAGTATTTGTTCTATGCGCATTGCATCGCCTAAAAACCAGGTATCTACAGGTAAGTTACATTTGAGAATCCATTCAATGTTCTTATTTTTCGCACTTTGCTCAAACATTGTGTCAATGCGCGTTACAAGTGCTTTTGGATCAAACGCAATGGACTCTAGTATTAAATGTTGTGACTCTATTTTTGAAATATCAAGAACGTCGTTAATTAGGTTTAATAGACTGTTTGAAGAGGAGTAAATTTTTTTAATGTAGCTGAACAGCTTTTGAGCATCATCATCTTTTTTCGCAAGTGACGATAGGCCAATAATGGCATTTAATGGGGTGCGTATTTCGTGACTCATATTGGCTAAAAATTGGCTTTTAGCGCTATTGGCTAAGTCAGACTGTTTTTTGGCTTTTACCAATGAGCTTGTTCGTTCTGCAACTTGGCGGCTAAGCGCTAGTTGCTGCTGGTTAAATAGCATTAACACTACAATAATAAGTAAACACACAGCGGTTTGTAGCATAAGTAAAAATAAAGACATTTCAATGTTTTGTTGTGAAATGTAGTTTTCTTTAAGTGCTAATTTTATTACCCATTGCTGCCCTCCAAAGTTAATATTGAATGACATTAACTGGCTTTGGGTTGCTTGCTCAAAGTTTTGAGAGTCGTTACTGTAAAAGGCGGGTTCGTTGTCAAATTCAAACACATCAATAGAAAACATTTCAGATTGCTGCTGTGTAATAGCTTGTTCAATAATTTTATGGGCCAAAAATACACCGGTGGCATAACCCTTTATATTTTCATTTTGACCATAGACAGGCGCAAATAGTAGATAGGCGGGTGTTGGTGTTTTTGTTTGGACTAATTGAATGATTTTAGTGCTGATAGGTAAATATTTGATAGCTGGATTTTGCAAAGATGTTTTTCGATCTGGGTTTGAATATACATTAAAGCCAACCGCCTTTTGGTTACTTTCTAAAGGAGCTATATATTTAACAACCACTAGAGGGTCATCATCTTCGAGAGGATCACCAACAATGTTTATATTTTGCCGATAAATTGTTGACATTGTATTACTGAGTGTTTGGCGCTGCGCTTGTGTTATTTGTACATTCCAAGACAATGCTTTAATAAATGAATGCTTTTCAAGTAGTTTATTTGCTGAAGCGTAAAAGTCTTGCTCATTAAACTCAGGTGATGATTGTACTTGGCTTGCTAAGCTTTGCACGGCGATAATACTTTGATTTATATACCTGTATAAACTGTTTTCAATAACTTCAACTTCTCGCTCTGCAATTTTAATTGTATTTTTGCTGTTTTCGCGTTCGTAAATTTGTGCTGTAAGCGCCACAGATATAAATAAAATAGAGCAAACTGCAATGGTTTCAAAGGCTAAGACTTTGCGTTGTCCAGGTGCTTTGGGCAGTAGCGACAATAAAAAAGGTGAGGCAATAAGTACCCCTAATATATCTCCTAACCACCAATAAATAACATGAAGCCAATGGTCCTCAATACTATAAAGTGGGTTAAAGTTACTTAACGCAAATACACCAATATTTGATGATAGTAAGCTTACTAAAACAGCAACTACAGCAATAAAATAAGCAATGTATTTTCGTTTACGAAAATAAAGCGGATTTCCCAACCAATACCTTAATATTGCGGCACCGACCATAGCTTGGATAATAACGCCAAGGGCAATGTAAATGGCCTGAGTAAACGTATTGCCGACCAGCATTATTTCATGAGCTGAGTTATCGAATATATTTAAGTTAAATGCAATTGCTGCTGCAAATAAAGGCGGTATAAAACGCCACCACCATATATAACAACCAACTAAAGCAATACCTGCCGGTAACCAGATAGGGACTATTTGCGAGTTAAATGCAAACGCAGTAAGTCCAACGCCCAGTAAGTAATAAGCGAGGGCGAATAATATGTAGAAAATAATTGATTGAGAGGTTGAGGCGAATATTTTCACATAATATCCATATATCTATGTTTCTGTTTAAGAAATATCAGTATAGCTAACAACTTTGTATTTGCCGTACTTTTATAGCGGAAGCTGCTTTTTAGTGAACGACTGCTTAAGTACCACCGTTGACTCTATATTCGCTATGCAGCTCAAACTACCTAACCGATGTTTAACAAATTGTTCATAGCTTTCAAGATCGTTAGCAATAATTTTTAGTAAATAATCATAGCTACCTGATATTACACTGCACTCTAATACATGAGGTAGCTTTTCTACCGACTGTTCAAATAAGTCTGCCGCGCTAACAGAATTTTGATTTAGCCTAATAAAAGCATATACCAATACGTTCAGTTCAAGTTTTTTAGGATTAATTGACGCGTGGTAGCCCGTAATAACATGCTCTTTTTCAAGTTTTTTGATTCGCCTTAAGCAAGGCGTATCAGACAAGCTAATCGTATTTGCTAAATCTGAAACCGATATTCTGGCATTTTCTTGTAGTGCTGTGAGTATTTGCTGATCTTTTTTATCTAACATTTATTGTTATCTATTTTTAAATTTTTAGTGATTATCACTAATTATAGACACTTTCACTTTGTTTTTTGATGATTTACGCTCACGTTACTCTGTTAGCATTTAAATATAAAAATAATAGAGCAAAATAATGAATACACATACGGCCACATTTGATGATTGGATACGCACTGAGTTTGTAGAGATAAATACTGAATTAGAGCTGCTTTATTGGCAGCAATTCGATAAAGCAAATGTTGAAGGTGTTGGTGAGAAATTAAAGCAACAATTAAAAAGGCAAGGCAATGTATTAATTTCACACTTGTTAGCAGAAGGAAATACCGATCAAGGGTTTGATCGTGCATTTGATTTATTAGGCAATGTTGGATTATTCATGGCTGCATGTCGCCGCCATGAAATAACTGAGCCCAGTAGAGAAACTACTTCACCTTTGGTAGAGGCATCGGCATTGGCAATGCATATTGGTGCGTCGATTGGTGTAACACCGCGGTTTGCTACCGCGCATTTAACCACCCACAATAAAGCTGTTAATGGCACCTATAAGCGCTTTACTAATTTACCTGATGAAAAACTTTTTTTAGATTATAACACTCAAGGTATTTTAGCCTACAAGCGAGCAAGTGATGCTTTATTAAAGATAGTACCACTGGGTATTTCGCACCCTTTGTGTGGTGAATTATTAAAGGCTGCAAAGTACGCGCTCATTGATGTAATTGAATCTAATAATGCACTTTACACACAATTAGATACAGATCGTTTTTTTAACTGCGTTCGCCCTTACTACAAACCATACCGTGTTGGTAAAGAGATTTATCGAGGTGCAAACGCAGGCGATTTTGCCGGAATTAACGTAATTGATATGTTGCTTGGTCTTTGTAGTGCAAATGAGCCAAGCTACTCACAAATGCTGGTGGATAAGTTTTTGTATATGATGCCAGAAGATCAGCAAATATTAAGAGAGTCAATGCGAATACAAAGCTTTATGGACGATTTTTTACAGGCGCAGCAATATAAAAATAGCAACTGGTTTAAATCACATGGAAAGCTATTTATGCAAGTATGTAAGTTACATGGTGACACAGCAATCGGACATCATAACCAATTAGTAGAAAAATTTATTGCGCAACCGTCAAAGCAAATGCACGAGCAACATTTAAGTAAAGTAACGGCAAGTGGACCGCCACTTCATGTATTACTCGATTCGTTAGAAAAGTTGAGGGATAGACGCGCAGCGGCAAAAAGGGACGATATAAAAACGCGGTTTGATGATCTCAATTCATTAAAAGAGTGGGTGAAGTAATATGCTTAAAAATGATTTTTGTATATCTGAAGGTTGCTACTTTTTAAGCCACTCCGTCGGCAGGCCACTAAAAAGTTCTCAACAGTACTTTACAGAGCACTATCTATCACCATGGCAAGATTCAAATAAAGAGCCATGGCAACAATGGTTACCTCAAATAGATGCGTTTACTTCTGCACTAGGTAAGTTATTTAATTCGCCAAGTTCACAATTTTGCCCGCAAGTTAACTTATCAAGCGGTTTAACTAAGTTAGTTATGTCGCACCCTCAATTACAACAAGCACGCTGCAAAGTGCTTATGGCACAAAGCGACTTTCCAAGTATGGGGTTTGTAATGCAAAAGGCGTTACCGCGTTGTGCAGAAATAACGTTTATTCCTGAAGAAGAAGACCTAAGCGATGTAGCTGTATGGGAGCGTTATTTAACATCCGATATAGATATGGTGTTTGTAAGCCATGTTTATTCAAATACGGGGGTTCAAGCACCGATAAGCGATATTGTATTACGCAGTAAGATGACTAAGAGCCTTTCAATAATAGATGTGGCGCAATCTGCTGGAGTGTTGCCTATTGATTTAACAACGCTTGATGCCGATTTCATGATTGGCTCAAGCGTTAAATGGTTGTGCGGCGGGCCAGGTGCAGCCTATTTATGGGTTAATCAAAACCAGCTGGAGCAGTGTAAGCCAAAAGATGTGGGGTGGTTTTCTCATGAAGATCCCTTTGAGTTTAATATTAACCATTTTAGTTATCATCACAGCGCGCTGAGATTTTGGGGAGGCACCCCTTCTATAGCCCCGTACGTGATTGCTGTGAATAGTATAAATTACTTTGCAGATCTAACAGTTAGAAAGGTAAGAGAGCATAATCTCGCGATGATTTCGAATATTCATCAGCATTTAAGTGAATTTGTTGTATCACCAATACAAAGCAATCAATGTAGTGGTACCGTTATTTTGTTTTTTAAGAATAAACAGCAGCAAATATTAGCAGCGCTGGGTAAAGCAAACATGAGTGTTGACGAGCGCAAACACGGAATACGAGTCTCACCGCATATTTACACAACGAAAAAAGATGTAAACGCGCTTATCAATACCATAAAGCAAGCGCTTAAGGAATTTGACTAAGCAACTGCTTTCGTTGACGTAAAGCATCTATTTGTTGTTGTGTACGCGTAACCTTTGATTCATATGCGCTGGTAATTGGCGCTGTTTTTTTAGCAATGGCGTCAGCAATAGAAGAGGCGCCTAACCGGTTAGCCTGATCTTGTGTAACATAGCTGGCTTGCTTTACTTGCTCTTGGTAGGTTTTTTCTGTTTGTTTAAGTGTTAATAGTAGCTTGCTTATTTCACGTTCTATTTGCTGAACTTCTAAAAAATTGTCTACAGAACTATCTATTACATTATTTGCTTGAGTGGGGCTTTTATAGGCTTCAATTATATTGATTTCTTTTAGTGTGATCTGTTCGGCATCTTTTGAGCAAGGTGTTTGGCTAAAGGTAGGAACACCTTTAATTACACACTTGTATACCGTTGTATTTTGCGAAAAAGAAAAAAAAGGTAGCGCTGTGCATGTAATTAACAATATGAACCTGTTCATAGCAAACCTAAAGTGGCTATCGTTTTAGTAATAATGCACTAAGTCATAGCGGGTTACAATTTGTTTAATTTTTATAAATTTTAGGCACAAAAAACCACAGTTAAGTGGTTTATATCTAGCATATAGTGGAGAAAGGGGAATAGACTTGCTTTCATCCATGTAATCAATCGCTGTGCGACGCTTGCAGCGGCCCAAAATGTTCCAGACATTTTGTCGAACCCTGTCGAGGGTCTCACCGTCCAATTTAGTATTAGTGTTAAAATTTAGGCACAAAAAAACCACAATTAAGTGGTTTATATATAGTATATGGTGGAGAGGGAGGGATTCGAACCCTCGATAGAGCTACAAACTCTATACTCCCTTAGCAGGGGAGCTCCTTCGGCCACTCGGACACCTCTCCAACGCATAACCGGTTGTATTGATGATATAAAAAACCACCAACTAAAATATGGTGGAGAGATAGGGATTTGAACCCTAGATAGGCTACAAACCTATGCCGGTTTTCAAGACCGGTGCATTCGACCACTCTGCCATCTCTCCGTGACGCAGAATAATACTTAGGTGATGGGGGTGTGTAAATAGCAAAATGTCTGTTTGCCTAAAAAATAGACGTAAATACGTGTTTTTTTACAAATTAGGGGAAATTAAGGCAATTATTAATAAAATAAAGAGGTTGCAGCAAACTGTGGGAGCTAAAAAAGAGACTTTTTAGTGGTTGGGTGTTTGCTGCACCGAATAAATAACCATGGTTGGGTGATTATTTATATTGCGCTGCGCCGCCAAGTGCTAATTTTTTACCAAGGGTATTAAGCCTAGCTAGCATTTTTGCTTTTCGGTTGGTTGGTTTAACTGCAATTTGTGTGTTTGCTGTTTGGTTTAATGTATTTATAGGGTTCATCACTTGGCTCCGGTTTAGGTCTGTTGAAAACATGCGCATTTTGCATGCAAAGTGTACAAAGATAAAACGATAAAAATTACCTGTGAGGCATTAGTTATTTTTATCTGAAGTAGTGGTTGTTAATCAAATGTTTAATTGTGTTTTTTCTGTTTTTAATTTTTATTTTACTCGGTTGTTTTTTAGTTTGTTGTTTTAAAAGTGTTTTTACTGGTTTTGTTTTTTATTTATGCATATTCGATTGTTTTAAATGGGTAATTATTCAGATTATTTTATTTTGGTTTTTAATTGTTATTTTTGTGGTTTTTTTATAGCAGCTAGTGGTTATGCTTAGTGCATTAAAAATCGTCGTTAATTTGATATTTAAAATAGTAATTGACTTAAAAATACGGTTTTTTAATAGAGTGCTTCTCTAATAAATAAAAAGCGCCTGCTATGAGGCAGGCGCTTTAGTGTTAGTTACGTTTAAACGTGTCTAACTGGGGATGGAGCCTCTCAGCTTTTTGCTAAGGGCATAAATTTTGAAGCAAATTGCTTGCTGAATATTTTAGTCTTGCTTAGCCACTAAAAATTGGATGATTAAATCTTTAGTGTTATCAAAAACCGGGGGGCATATGAGTTAAATTTATGCTCATAAAAACGCTGCTTTTATCTTTATTGTTTATAACGATAAATAACGAACGCAGTCTATGTTTGTATAAAGCCATAGAGTTGTTTACTTAGGCAAGTACTAACTAGACCAATGGCCCTTATTCTGAGCCGAACAACATAAACGAGAAAAAAGAGATAGAACAGATACAAAAAAGCAGCATTCAATAAAATAAAATGCTGCTGAAGGGATGTTAAATATAGTGAGTTAATTGCGGGTTATTTAACGTGTTTAAAGGTAAATAATTGATAACCTTCTAGCTCAGGAACTAACGTTACTAGCTGCTCTTCTTGTTTTGCAATTTCAGCAAAATTACCGCATAACGAATTAGCTCGTTGCTCTAAGTTGTTCGCGTGTAACTCTACTTTCTCTTCAATTTGTGCGCCCATATTTTCCATGCGTTCTTCGAATGCATCCATATCGCCGCCAGAACCTAATAACTCCGATCCAAGCGCGACCAGGATACTACCCATAGATTGCATGACTGCTGATTCAACGGCTGTTTCTATTTGTTTTTCAAACTGATGCTCAAAGTTTTCACCAAATTGGTTAAAACTTTGCTGGCCCATAACAAAGGTGCCTTCTTGATAAAACGTGTTTTCTACTTCTACGCGTATATCGTCCATTAACGATGACATATCGTCTAAGCCATTAATGTTAAAAGCATTACCGACTTCTTCTAAAGCAACACCGGCGATTTTTACGCCGTCTAATGCAATATTAGCGACTTCGGGTAGCTGTATACGTAAGCTATCAGAGTATTGAGTAAGAGCTTGGCGTTGTGAGTTATTAAGCGCTACAAACTCACCGTTTACCATTAAATCGCCATTGCTGTTGAATTGCATAGCTTGGTTTTTTGCTGTAAAAATTTCTAGTTCGTTTGGCTTGATGCGAACATCATTTTTAAACTCTACGTCGCATTGATCGTTGCTAAATGAAATTGTTGAATCATTATCGTTGTGTGCCATAGCAACAGGTGTACAGATTAACGCGCTAACTAATAGTAATTTTTTCATGTGATGACTCTATTTTTTGTTGATAACAAATAACTAATAACAAGTTTGGTGCCACTATTTTTTTATCAACAAAAGCAATGGCTTGTGTTTTTTGCTGGGTTTAAAGGTCTGTTTTGTTTTTATTATTAGACTATATTTTAGTGAAATTCACCAACGAATATAAATTTATAAAAAAATTTTATCGATACGATAAAAAACTCTCACTTTCCACAATTGCAATTTAGCGCTATTTATTCACATTAATGACATGAAGGCTATTTACTATGGCTTTGTGGCTTTACTTTGATGCTAATTTGCACAGCATATTGGTGTTAAATTTTTTAATTTACCAATTACATTAATTAAAGCGTAATTGGTCTCAAACACTTTATGGAGTGGGTTGTGGGTAAGACATTTAGTTACGATGCGCTAGATGATGATTTTGTTGAAGACGAATACGAAATGGTCGGTCGAAATCAACATGATAAAAACAAGCAAAAGGTTAAGAAAAAGTTGGAAGACTACCTTGAGCAAAAACGCTTGCGCAAAAATCTAGGCGAAGATGACTTAAGCGATTACATTGATTAAATTGCACTAGTATAAATACAATACCAATTAATAACGGCAGCTAAGTGCACAGACAAGTACGCTTAAGCAGTTGTTACATTGGTAATAAAGAGGCTAATAGCCTCTTTATTACTTTTTACTGTGTGCTTTTAGCCTTACTTAATGCTTTTTGTATAGTGAGCTCTATCTTTTCTGGCTTAGTAAAAGGGGCATAGCGCTTAATTGGTGTGCCATCGGCTGCAATCAAAAACTTAGTGAAATTCCATTTTATTTTTCGAGTTAAAAACCCCGGTAAAGCTGATTTTAAAAAGCGAAATACAGGGTGTGCATTTTTTCCATTCACATCAACTTTGTCTGTTATTAAAAAACTGACTCCGTAATTTATTAAGCACCCTTGCTCTATTTGCGACGCATCTCCAGGTTCTTGTTGGCCAAATTGATTGCACGGAAAGCCTATAATCACAAGTCCTTGACTGGCGTACTTTTCATGAAGCGCTTGTAAAGATGCGTACTGGTAGGTAAATCCGCATTTACTTGCAGTATTAACAATGAGTACAACTTTTCCCTCAAAGTCATCAAAGTTAATAGGTTGGCCTTGTAGACTTGTTGCGCTTAATTGATGAAACTTTTGCATGGTGGCTTCTTATTATTGTTGTTAGGCATATTTTAACGCGGTAAAGGTTTTACATAAAGTATAAAGTTTATTCGTGGAGCGAGGTATGTGACCTAACGGCCTTGGTATAGTTTGAGCTAAATTTTGCGTATTGATTATACCTAATTCCACATCCTTGTAGGTGAAAAATAATAAACAATCCTCAGGCTGCTAAAACTTAACTTTAGAGGGTAATAAGCCCTAATTTAAAATTAGAAACAAACCCATACCGGCAAGTGTTGTGTAATAAATGTTGTGTGTTTTATAAGCTACAATAATGGCTACAATAGCGGCACTTAAGTAAGGGTTTTGCCAATGCAGGTTTATGCCTTCGTCACCCAAAAATACAATAGGAACCCAAATAGCGGTAAGCACGGCCGGTGCACTAAAGCTTAAAAATTGCTGCATTTTAGGGCCCACTTTAAAAGGCAATGCACGGTGTAAAAATAAATAACGCGTAAAAAACGTAATGCAGGCCATGAGTAAAATAGTGGTCATCATGTTTTAGTGTCCTTTTTCGCTGTTAGCCTTGCCGTTGTATAGCCTGCACTCATTGCTAATAATGCGGAGCACACTAGCCATAATTCAAACCCTGTGCTTTTTAACCACGTAGCAGTAATACCTGCCACAATAACAGTCACTAAAGAGGCGGTATTTTTAATACCTGGAATAACCAAGGCGATAAAAGTAGCTGCAATTGCAAAGTCGAGCCCTAAGTTAGTTAAATCAGGAAGCATAGATCCTGCAACAATGCCTATTAATGTCCATATATTCCATGCGATGTAAAAACTAAAGCCTGCACTAAGCGCATAAACTAAACGCACTTTTGTGCGATAAGCTTTGCGGTGATGAGAAAACGCAAATAATTCATCGGTTAATACAAAGCTAACAGGTAGGCGCCATCGCATTGGTTGATCTATGACTTTATGTCTAACAGCAAGTCCATATAAAAAATGCCGAGAGCTAATTATAAACGTAGTGAATAATATGGTAAGTAAGGGGGTGTTACCCGCCATAAGTTCAATAGCGACAAGTTGAGCTGAACCTGCAAAAACCAGTAACGACATGGCTTGTGTTTCAAGAGCTGTAAATCCATTTTGAATAGCTAAAGAGCCGCAGAGTATTCCCCATGGAATAACGGCTAAGCAAAGCGGAAGCATATCTAAAAAGCCTTTTATTATCGCTTTTTTAACTGGTTGCATAGCATTTACCTTGCTGGCTTGTAGAATGGCAGATAATGACACCTTATTATGAGGTTGATTAACATTTTAATAATACTGTTTTTTAGAGGGTAAACACAATGACGACGATAAAAGTATGGGATGGGTTTATACGGTGTTTTCATTGGCTGTTAGTCATTAGTATTGCCGTTTTATATTTTAGTGTAGAGGAAGGCATGATTGAGCTGCATTTTGTTGCTGGGTTCTTTACTTTAGCGCTCATTGTTACGCGAATAGTATGGGGGATTGTTGGTAGCCGAACAGCAAAATTAAGTGGCTTGTTTCACTCACCTAAGGCTGTGTTACAGGGGCTTAAAAAACCGATTGACACCATTGGGCACTCTGCTCCTGGTAGCTATATGGTTCTTGCTTTTTTTACGCTTATATCAACGCAATTAGTTACCGGGTTGATGAGTAGCGACGGTATTTTAACTGACGGCCCGCTTGTTGAATATGTATCGAGTGATACGGTCGATTTTGCTAATTGGCTGCATCACCTCAATTTTGACATATTACTGTATGCAATAGGCTTGCATATAGCGGCAATTGTTGTGTACAAAATTAAAGGTAAGCCTTTAGTAAAAGCAATGATTACTGGAGAAAAAGCATCAAAATCAAACGGTGTAAAAAGCTCCGTAACTAAGTCGCCTTGGCTCGCGTGGGCTATATTTGCAGGCTTACTAATTGTACTCGCATTTACTTGGGGGCAAGAGCCTTTACAGTACTTATTTGGATAAATTCGCTTTAAAGTGGTCCTTAATTACTGGTTGTAAATCTCGGTTACATTCTTTTGTTTGATTGTTAGGGGGTGGGTATTTATAATTAACCCTTCCTTGGCAAGTTAGTGGTTTGCAGTATTACTTGTTATTGGTGCTTGTTGTTTATTCATAGTGAATAAACTATGTCACTCTTAAGGTGTAGCCGTGTTTATGCATACGTCGTTGGCCTGCGGGGAATGGTCAACAATTGGTTGCTTAAATCATCACACTCAATTATTTATTGGTGATGTGGTGAAAGTAACTTTTTATGACATGCAAGGAGAGCTAATTAGCTTATCGTTTGATTTTAAAATTACTTCATTTGAACAAGGGGAGCCTCACGCTTGGCCGCGTTTGATAGCAGAATACATTAATGTTCACATTCCTTTGGTTAGTGCAGGAAAAATGACTGAACACGGTTTAGTAGTCGCTTATCGGAATAATAAAATCTTTGCATTGCAAAGTAGCGGTATATGCAAAGCGCATATTGATTTTCATTGTATTGCAAAATGCGACGATCATGACGTGAGTACTCAAAGCTTGTATGAGTATGTTTACCCTGAGCATAGTGAACGCTATAACGCAGGTACTAAGGTGTTACAGCCTAAAGATGGTTGCATATATCAATGTAGGCCTTGGCCTTTTAACGAGTTTTGTCGAAAAGCAAAGGATAAACAGTCAATATTTGAACCAGGGATAGGTAAAAGTTGGGCTATGGCTTGGCTGCAATTATAAATTAGTTAATTACATGTTTCTTCCCATAGGTATTACAGGTTTAGGAATAAATCGGTTGCCTTTAAGCCCACTCAACTATTGAGTGGGCTTTTTTATTTTTATGATAAACTGCGAGCATTATTACTTCTTTAATTTGGTTTATTTGTGCCTAGTTCAGACTACTCTTTACGCTTGTTGCCTCATTTCCCTGTTGCTGAAAAGCAGCCCCACACATTAACTACACATAATAAAAAAAGAACCGACCATTACTATTGGATGCGTGATGATGAGCGAAAAAATGAAAAAGTACTCGCACATTTACAAGCAGAAAATAACTATTGCGATGAGCAATTAGCATGTATTAAACCCTTGCAAAATACCTTATTCGAAGAGTTAAAAGCGCGTATTGTAAAAGACGACAATTCCGTGCCCGTCAAAGATGGAAAATACTGGTATCACTCTGAAGTGCGCGGTGACGATGAATATGCGCGTCATTATCGTAGCACAAGTATTAAAGCTGAAAATAAAGCCCTTTTGCTAGATGTAAACGAACTTGCACAAGATTTTGAATTTTTTGACCTTGGGGAAGTTGCATTAAGCCCTAATGAGCAGCTTATGGCATATTCACAAGATACTGAGGGTCGCCGTATTTATAACGTTCGTTTTAAAAATATATCAACAGGTGAAATGCTCACTGATGAGCTTGAAAATACAGAAGGGCAAGTTGTTTGGGCAAACGACAATAAAACCGTTTTTTATGTTAAAAAAGATCTGCAAACTTTATTAGGGTACCAAGTATTTAGGCATGAGCTGGGAAGTGCGCAAAGCCAAGATGTGTTGGTGTATGAAGAGCAAGACAGCAGCTTTTTTATGGGACTGGGTAAAAGCCGAGATGAAGCGCTAATTATAATTGATTTGGCGTCTACTGAGTCTAACGACACATGGGTGCTTGATGCCAATAATCCGCAAGGTCAATTTAGCGCACTCATGCAAAGAGAAGAGGGCCATGAGTTTGATGTCGATAAGTTAGGTGACACATTTTATATTGTCACCAACTGGCAAGCTAAAAACTTTAGATTGATGACTGCAACCGAGCAGACCATTGCAGATAAAACTCAGTGGCAAGAGCATACAGCCCACAGGGAACATGTATTACTTGAAGGCGTTGAGCTTTTTAATGATTTTTTAGTCCTCAGCGAACGAGAGCAAGGACAAGCACGTTTTGTTGTAGTAAATAAAGAAGGCAAGCGTATGGCGCTTGAGTTCGACGATCCTTGCTATTACGCTGCTGTTGCAATGAACCCAGAGCCCAATGTTAAAACGGCGCGCATTTATTACTCAAGCTTAACCACTCCTGGTTCTTTGTACGACGTTGACCTTATAACGGGTGAAAAAACATTGCTTAAACAGCAAAAGGTATTAGGTGACTTTAAAGCCACAGATTATAAGTCTGAGCGGCTGATGATTACTTCGCGTGATGGCGTCAAAATACCTGCATCTGTTGTATACCGAAAAGATAGTTTTAAAAGAGATGGCACCAACCCATTGTTTCAATATGGGTATGGGGCTTATGGTTACACCATTGATCCGAGCTTCTCTAGCACGTCGCTCAGCTTACTTGACCGTGGTTTTGTTTATGTCATTGCACATGTGCGTGGTTCCGAAATGCTAGGCCGCAATTGGTATGAGCAAGGTAAAAAAACACATAAACAAAATAGTTTTAGTGATTTTATCGACGTAACAAAAGCGCTGGTTGAACAAAAATACTGTGATAGCAGCAAAGTATTTGCATCCGGTGGTAGTGCGGGTGGCTTGCTTATGGGGGCGGTGCTGAATCAAGCTCCACAGTTATATTGTGGTGTAGGGTGTCATGTGCCATTTTTAGATGTACTCACCACTATGTTGGACGAGAGTATTCCACTGACCACCAATGAGTACGATGAATGGGGAAACCCAAACGATCCACAGTTTTATAATGTAATAGATGCGTATTCGCCTTATGACAATATAAGCGCACAAAATTATCCTAATATATTAGTCACTACCGGCCTACATGACTCGCAAGTGCAGTACTGGGAGCCCATGAAGTGGGTTGCTAAAATGCGAGAATACAAAACAGATAATAATATATTGGTATTTAAAACCGATATGGACGCAGGTCACGGCGGCGCATCTGGACGCTTTAAAAGCTTGGAAGAAAAAGCACTTGAAATGGCATTTTTTATTGCGTTGGTTGAATGATACATTTGTTAAATAAACAAAAAAGCCTCAGTGGTAGCTGAGGCTTTCAAAATCAGAATAACGTTTAGCTTAATCCAAATAAGCTTTTAGCATCCAAACTAGTTTTTCTTGTTCAGAGATGTAGTCTCCCATTAATGATGCTGTACCTTCATCGCCTGCATCACCTGCTTGGTTTAAAATCTCACGTTGCTTTTTAATTAATGTACTGTAGCCCGCTAATATATTTTCTACGGCAGTAACACCATCACTTATGCCTTTTGCTTCTTTTATTTCACTTACTTCAAGGTAATCTGAAAATGCATGTAACGGCGCGCCATCGAGCGTTAAAATACGCTCTGCAATCTCGTCTACTTTCAAAAGTAACAGGTTATAAATTTCTTCAAACTTAACGTGTAATTCAAAAAAGTTACGGCCTTTGATGTTCCAGTGAAAACCACGAGCATTCATATACTGTATTTGGTAGCTACTCAGTAGAGTATTAAGTGATTTTACAATGTCGTCGCTTTTTGCGCTGTTTAAACCAATTGCATTTACTTGTGACATAACTTGCTCCTTAAGAACCGTTTGTTTGTTAACTTGAGTAAAGTATTACTTTTTTAGTTAGATTAGTAAAATTGTTTATATCTATAGAATTAATAGTTAAAACCTATTAAATGACTGGTACATAAGTTTTGTTCGCTATATAGACATGGGGTCTAATTATTAAAATTCACCTCATTTTTTAAGTGGTTTGTTGGGTAAAATATGATCTAAAACAAGCCTAGAAGGTGTTATTAAATTTGTTAATTTATTTTTTGATTTAGGTCAAAAATCACTCTTTTTGAAAGCGCATAATAATGGCGTTGAATTAATTAGGAGAGTGAACATGTATGCAAAAACAGGCAAACAAAATAAAGCAGAGTTAATTGTGGTATGTATTGCGCTGGTGGCATTTGTGCTTGGTTTAGTAGCTCATCTAGCGGGTGCAAGTATCGCTAACTCAGACGTGTTTGGTTATATAGCTGCGCCAATTCCGTTGGTGCTCGGGGTTATTGTTTTACTAAGTTATAAAATAGCTGAGGCAGCAGAAGATTAACTGCCTTCGCCTAAACACTTTAAAATATAATCGACCACTTCACGTGAGTAAATCATACTGGTATGGCTTAAGTGAAACACTTTGTGTTCTGCCATACCTTTTAGTTTAGTTTCATCAAGAAGAACCGTGCCGTCTGACTTGCTACCCTTTACAATAAGAGGCATTAAGCCGATTGGTAGGTCGCCAGCAATACTATAAAGCTTTGCTTTAAATGGCCAGTTACCATTTTGTGTGAGTAAAAACTCAACGCTATTTTTTAAAAAAGCTTCAAACCCTTTTTGTTTCATTTTTTGTGCAATGTGACTGCCTTGATGCGGAGTACCAAGCGTCACTACTTTTGTAACGAATTGGCTCGCGCTTGAGTTAGCTTCTAAGTAAGCTCTAGCTACTAACCCACCCATAGAGTGGCATACTAAGGCTGTGGGTTCGTTACCAATAAACTCATCTATTTGTGTAAAAATAGCATCACGATTTGGGTCAAGAGTATTGTATGTAAGGTTTAACACGTTAACGCCTGAGCTCTCTAACCTAGAGCAAAGGGGGCGCATAACAAAGCCAGACATATACAAGCCATGTAAAACAATAACGTGTTTAACTTTCATATAACCCCTCAAGCAACTGCAATTACATTAATTGCTGTGGTTTTATCTCAATATTCGTATTATCAGTGTTAACCCATACCTCACCATCTTGAATGGTAACTGTAAGCTGTATGTTGCGATCAACTAGCTCAGCAAGTGCCTGTGTTGCTGCATAGTCTAAACTAAAAATACTTAAATTTTTAAATTCGTACAATTTTGGTTGGTGTTTTTGCCACCATATAGCCTGGTTGTTTTCACCGTAGGTATAAAGGATAACTTTTTTAGATTTATTGCAGGCTTTTTTAAGGCGCTTTTCGTCAGGTAAGCCTAGCTCAATCCAAAGCTCTATTTCTTCACTGTAATTTACGTGCCACAGCTCTGGCTCGTCATCAGCACTTAGCCCTTTGGTAAACTCTAAACCATCACAATAGTTAAGTGCAAACGCGAGCAGGCGAATCATTAACCGCTGGTCAGTTTCCGATGGATGCTGAGCCAGAGTTAAACTTGTATCTTGATAAACATGGCGATCCATATCGCTAAGCGATAATTGTGCCTTCATAATGGTTGATTTAAGAGCCATAACAACTAATCTAAAAATATTTTCGCCAGTATAGCGCAATTAAATGAATTGCCAGTTAAAATAGCGCTTAAATATACGTTAGGAGTTAAAAATGGCTATCCAGTGGTTCCCTGGGCACATGAATAAAGCCCGAAATGAAATTAAAGAAATAATGCCACAAATGGATGTGATCATTGAAGTGCTTGACGCACGCATTCCTTATAGTAGCGAAAATCCAATGGTGACAACCCTTCGTGAAGGCAAACCGGTCATCAAAATTTTAAATAAGGCTGATTTAGCTGATCCTAAAATGACTCAAGTATGGAAAGACTACTTTGAGCAAGAAAGTGGTGTTAAAGCCATTGCGTTTGGTCATGATAAAGCCGCTGAAGTACACCGTATTAATGAGCTTTGTAAAAAGTTAGTGCCGCATAAAGTGGGTGCCGATAAGCAAATAAAAGCTATGATCATGGGTATTCCAAACGTGGGTAAATCTACATTAATTAATGTATTAGCTGGTCGTATAGTGGCAAAAACGGGTAATGAACCTGCGGTTACCAAGGCGCAGCAGCGCATTAAGCTTGAAGACGGCATTATGCTATACGATACGCCAGGCATGCTTTGGCCAAAAGTAGAGAACGAGAATTCAGGTTATCGTTTAGGTGCAACGGGTGCAATACGCGACACTGCACTTGAGTACGAAGAAGTTGCTAGTTACACCGCTGAATATCTACTGCATGCTTATCCTGAACTACTAAAAGCGCGCTATAAGTTAAACGAATTGCCAGAAAGCGATTGGGAATTTGTGGAAATGGCGGGTAAAAAGCGTGGTTGTATTCGTGGTGGTAATCAAATAGACACGTATAAAATGTCTGAAATACTCATTAACGAACTTCGAGATGGCATTATTGGTCGCATTACCATGGAAACACCAGCCATGCGTGAAGAAGAAGAAATAATGGTTGCCGGATTACGCGCCGCTGCAGAAGCTAAAAAAGCTGCTAAAGAAGAAGAGAAAAAACAGCGCCGTGCACGCGCACGAAAAAACCGCCGTTAAATTGTGAGCTTATGTGAGTATGTTGCTCACTAAATTTCAGACATAAAAAAAGCCCGTAAGGGCTTTTTTAGTTTCATATCTACCGTCACCGATATGAGCAATGTAGCAAGTAAAATAGTAGGGCGGTTACTTATCATCAACATCAAGGGGCGTTGCGGTTGATAACAAGTAACCATAGCTGTTAACGTGCGCCACACGTTGTTTCAGGGTCGAGAAACAAGTTATTCATTCCGTTACAAAGCTGTATGTTCTGCCTTGTTGATAGTGATTATCAATTAGATCTAAGTATCTGTCAACACTCAAATGCAAATAATTATCATTATCTTGATGCGCGTTTTTTATTCTCTTTTAAATCGGTATGTTAGCGTTAAATAACTACTCTTTTTTATTTTCACTTAAGCGTAAATTTATTTTATCAACTAGCACTTCATCGAGCTTATTAAACCTGCTAACAATAAGTAAAAAATCACTTCCATCTGTTTTTATTACTTTAATAGTGGTGTTATCTAGTTCAGTTTTACCGTATGAGGTTTCTATTTTATCAATGTCATTAAAGTGACTAAGGTCTGACTCAAGCTTTCCAGCATCGTTTTTATAGTAGCTAAAAATATAATTATCAGTTATTCCGTTTCCATCGTCTCGATAGTCAAACATGGCATCACTATAAAAATAGAGAACGTCTTCATTTTCTGGTGTTAGGCGGTTACGTTTTAAAAAGTGAGTTTGATAAGCCCATAACTTTTCGCCTTTTATTATAGCGCTACCAGGTAAAATATTAGCTTCTTGAAGTACACCGAAGAGTAATATTGGCGCAAGCGCCAGAGACATAAAGCACTGTCTGACTCGCCAGTAAGAGTTGTAATGCAAAGCTTTTTGGTTGGTGTTTGCGTGCTCTATGTAACTCACTAATGGAAGCCATAGGAAAGGCATAACCAGCAATGCGATAGTGGCGTATTCTTCCATGCGGTAAACCAATGTGGTTGCAAGTACTAATAAAAATAAAACAGCAGCCCCCCAGCTTGGGATTATTTTACTTTTACTTGATTGCAATTCACTGTGTTGCTTCAGTGCTTGATAAAGGGGGTAATACCATAAAATGGCGAAAATACCGCGAGCAATAGGCATTATATTGGCATTGCTGTGCTGCTTTATAGCTTTAAAGTTACGGTAGCACCAATAGTTAATATAAATACCTAAGCTTAAAATGCTGTAAATAATAAACTTGCTAACCGATACAGCGTAAAATGGGTTATTTTCAAAAGTAGGGCGCTTTGCCGACTCGAGTCGCCAGTCTGCAATAAAGAAAATAAATAATAAAAGGTAACCGGCAAGTGCGTATTTAAGCCAGTTACCTCCAAGGTTATCGAGTATGTCGGCCGTTGTTTGAGGCGCCTCGGTTGTGTTTGCGTACTTTAAAATTGAGTAGTGCGTGGCTGAAATAAGTTTGTTTCGTTGCGCTAGGTAGTCGCTGATTTTATCAGCGGGAATATAGTCTTTCTTTGCGTAAAAATGATAGCTTAGCGTTAAAACATTATCATTAAAGCTAACGGATGTTTTTAAATAAAAGTAGTCGTTATCAATCTCGTCTTGGCTATTGTCAAACGCCCAGTTTTTTTCAGTAAAATGAAGTTTTATGCTGGTGTCAATTATATTGGGGTATTCAAAATAAAGTGGGTCTGTGCGATTAGTTTGCTTTGGCTCGTAAACACTGTTTTGTATTTCAGAGGCGTAAAAATCGGCTTCATATCCGTCACTGGTTTTTTCCCAAAACTGGCTAATAAGGTACGACTCGCTAGTGATAAACTGACCTGTTTGTTGGTCTTCACTTACCGCCATGGGTTTATCGATTTTGAGCTCGTCAAAAAAACCTTGGTAGTATTCAAAGTATGATTTTGCAACGCTGTCTAGCCCGTTGCGCGCTAAATTACTTCTGCGATTAATAGCCTGAAACTCGGCATAAGAATATTCGGTAGTAAATAGGACCGGTTCTTTTACTGTTTTAGGAATATAAAATTGATCGTTTACTGTTACCTTTTTATGCACAGGAGTTTGTGCCATAGGCGTTAATGTATTTTCGCCATTTTTTATAATAAGTGCATATCCGTAATCGGGCTGCGCTAAATAGGGAAGTGTACCTCGTTGATAGCTAATGGTTGGATCCAACCAATAGCGTTTGCCTTTGTACTCAAGAGTTACAATTACGTGGTTAAAAACGCTTGCTGTGGCCGGTAGTTCTATTAAGCGCTTCGTTTCTTCTGTATCTACAAGAGCAGGGTATGCCTCTATTTTCATCGCTTCTAATAATGAAATGAGTAGAGTTGTTTTATCTTTACAGTCACCATAACGAAGAGATAGCGTTTCTGAGGCAGGTGTTGGCTGATGAGAATTGGTGCCCATTTCTAAACCTAAATAGCGTATTTCGTCTTGGCTAAAGCGTAATGCTGCGGCAATCCTATCGGATGTATTGGTATGCTGTGCCTGTATAGATTGCGCTATGGCGTTAATACTACTGGGTGTTTCGATTGCTGACTCATAAAGTGGTAATGCCCAATTAACAACTTCGTCCCAACTATTATATTCAGAGAGATAAACTTGCATGTATGGGTTGTACCAGGTGGGTGTTTCAGAGTCTTGCGTGAGTAAAGGGGCTTCGAACTCTGATATAGAGTAGTCCGTACCGTATTGGTTTTCAGTCTGTTTTGTTTCGGCAGTGCCATTTATGGTTTTTATATTAAGAGGTGTTTTTTTACCCCATAAAACACGCATATACTGTTGCACTACGGGCACTGACCACCTTAGTGTGCGCCGAGTACTAAATTTATTGGCATAGATAGGATTACTGCCGGTAACACTGTAGCTATAATCGAGCATATCTCCGCTTCGCATATCGTCAACAATGATATTTAAAGAAAGCCTTCCGTTATAAATTTTATCAGCTAATTCAGGCTCGCTCTGGATAACAGATAACCTTGCAGTTGAAAGCTTATCTATGTGCTTACCATCTCTAATTATGGAGAGTGTGTGCAATATTAGGGTCTGATAGCTTGGGTCAAAATCGAGGCTTAACTGGCTTATATAGTCAACGCCACTTTGATTAAGTGCTTGCATTACTAGGCGTGTGTATCGTTGTTGCTTTTGACGTTCAGGAACATAAGTTTGGTTGTCGAGTAATAGATAAAGTGTGCCATCGCGCACTTTTGCCATATCACTTTTTTGGGGCTGTTTTACGTCATGTAGGGTGACCCAATTACCAGGCGCATCTATTTTATATTGCGTAGCATAAGCTGGTGCATTACATAGAAATAAAACACATGTTAGTAGCCAATAAATAGGGTAAAGAAATGTCCGTTTCATTTTTAATTCTTATTATTTGTTATTAATGCATACCACTTATAGGTTTATATAGTGGCCTATTTTTAATCGATATTATCATACAGATTGAATTGTGAAGAGCTTTAGTAATGCGTTATTTTTAAATACTCGCCTGCTTTAATTTTAATTAAATAAACCTTTCTTCAATGTGTTTATGGGAGAATTTACGACTATTTATTTATACCTTAAAGGGCGCAGCTGCAGTAAAAATTATTAAACATAACAATATGCTCGATATCAATAAGGCCTTTTAAGTTACCGATACAAAATTAAAAAGCATTATTTAAAATGCAGTGTTTATGAAATAAAGCCTAACGTTTTTATTGGTTTATATAATAAACAGCGTGTTGTACCGTTAATATATTCTCTTTGCAAAAAAAATATAGTGAATTGATTGCATTTTAAGCGACTTCTATGGTGATGTTCGCTTTAAGTAATGCTATACTCCCGCCGAATAATTTATCGACTTTATTAAGAGTAAAATAATGGCAGATTTATCGAAGTACAGAAACATTGGTATTTTCGCGCACGTTGATGCGGGTAAAACCACTACTACTGAGCGTATCCTGAAGCTTACAGGTACTATCCACAAAACAGGTGAGGTTCATGATGGTGAATCTACTACCGATTTCATGGATCAAGAAGCTGAGCGCGGTATTACTATCCAGTCTGCGGCAGTAAGCTGTTTCTGGAAAGATCACCGTTTCAACGTTATCGATACTCCTGGACACGTTGACTTCACAGTTGAAGTTTACCGTTCACTTAAAGTATTAGATGGCGGTGTTGGTGTATTCTGTGGTTCTGGTGGTGTTGAGCCACAATCAGAAACTAACTGGCGCTACGCGAACGAATCAGAAGTTGCACGTATTATTTTCGTAAATAAATTAGACCGTATGGGTGCTGATTTTTACCGTGTAACTGAGCAAGTACGTAAAGTACTTGGTGCAGTACCATTAATCATGACTTTACCAATCGGTATTGAAGATGATTTTGTTGGTGTTGTAGACGTATTAGAGAAAAAAGCATACGTTTGGGATGACACTGGTCTTCCTGAAAACTACGAAATCACAGACGTTCCTGCAGACATGGTAGAAAAAACTGAAGAATACCATGAAATGCTTATCGAAACTGCTGTAGAGCAAGACGATGACCTAATGGAAGCGTACATGGAAGGTGAAGTACCTTCTGTTGAAGATATCAAACGTTGTATCCGTAAAGGTACTCGTGACCTTGCGTTCTTCCCAACGTTCTGTGGTTCTGCATTTAAAAACAAAGGTGTTCAACTTGTACTTGACGCTGTTGTTGATTACTTACCGGCTCCTACAGAAGTTGATCCTCAACCTCTTATGGACGAAGAAGGTAATGAAAACGGCGAGTTTGCAATTGTTTCTGCAGACGAACCTTTCAAAGCGCTTGCATTTAAAATCATGGATGACCGCTTTGGTGCATTAACATTCGTACGTATCTACTCTGGTAAGCTTAACAAGGGTGACACTATCCTTAATGCGTTTACTGGTAAAACAGAACGTGTTGGCCGCATGGTAGAAATGCAAGCTGACGAGCGTAAAGAGTTAACTAGCGCACAAGCTGGTGACATCATTGCAATCGTAGGTATGAAGAACGTGCAAACTGGTCACACTCTTTGTGATCCTAAGCACCCAGTAACACTTGAACCAATGGTATTCCCAACTCCAGTAATCTCGATTGCTGTACAGCCTAAAGATAAAGGCGGTAATGAGAAAATGGGTGTTGCTATCGGTAAAATGGTTGCAGAAGATCCATCTTTCCAAGTTGAGACTGATGAAGATTCAGGCGAAACTATCCTTAAAGGTATGGGTGAGCTTCACTTAGATATCAAAGTAGATATCCTTAAGCGTACTTACGGTGTAGACCTTATTGTTGGTCAACCACAGGTTGCTTACCGTGAAACTATCACTCGTGAAATCGAAGATAGCTACACGCATAAGAAACAATCTGGTGGTTCTGGTCAGTTCGGTAAAATTGATTACCGCATCAAGCCAGGCGAAGTGGGTTCAGGCTTCACGTTCACATCATCAGTTGTTGGTGGTAACGTACCTAAAGAATTCTGGCCTGCAGTTGAGAAAGGCTTTAAATCAATGATGCAAGAGGGTGTGCTAGCTGGCTTCCCTGTACTTGACGTTGAAGTAGAACTTTTCGACGGTGGCTTCCACGCCGTGGATTCATCTGCAATCGCATTCGAAATCGCTGCTAAAGGCGCTTTCCGTCAATCGATCCCTAAAGCGGGCGCACAACTTCTTGAGCCAATCATGAAAGTTGACGTGTTCACGCCAGAAGATCACGTTGGTGATGTAATCGGTGACCTTAACCGTCGTCGTGGTATGCTAAGCGACCAAGAAGCTGGTTTAACTGGCGTTCGCATTAAAGCTGACGTACCGTTATCAGAAATGTTTGGTTACATCGGTTCACTACGTACTATGACATCAGGTCGTGGTCAGTTCTCTATGGAGTTCTCACACTACGCACCATGTCCAGCTAACGTATCTGAAACGGTAATCGCTGCAGAAAAAGAGAAAAAAGCTGCTAAGTAATTAGCCTTTTAAACTCTAAAAAAACCCGCACATGTTGCGGGTTTTTTATTGGTTAAAATTTTTTCTAGCTTCTGTGAAATCTATAGTTAGCATATATTTTAAGCATAAAAAAAGGAGCGCTTAGCGCTCCTTTTTAGTGTGATGGTACGGTTAATTAAACCTTCTAATTAACTTTGCTTTGAGGGTTTTGATTTTTAGCTTACGAACACGATGAAAACGTTGTACTGGCATTGTTGTTAATTGCTCTGCTGGTAGTGCTGGCAAAGCTTCAGGGTATTGCCCTTTGCTTGGTACTGATACTGTTTGTAAATGTACTTTAAGTGCAGCGAGTGTTTTGCTGTTATCGACTTCACTAGGGCATATAAATATACCTAGTTTTCTGAGCGCTACACCAAACTTAATACTACTCGAGTAACGAACAATTGGAGCTGCAAGTATCAGCCCTAATAAAATAGGTGATAACCACCAGAAAAATACAGGGGTAAAGTAATAAGCAACCCCGCCCCAAACAACTGCAACTACAGTTGAAAATAGTGTATAGCCAAAGGCTTCTTTCCACGACACCATACGGCCTTCTCGCGGTTGAGCATCCCACGTTACTTTTTTACCTAAAAATACACATACTACAAAGTAAGCATGAAAAACCATCATCAGCGGTGCCACAATAACGGCAAACAAAGTTTCGATAACTGAACCAGCTATGAGTTTAATTGACCCACCAAAACGCTTATTTCTGTGGACTAGGGTAACAATGATCCCCATTAACTTAGGCATTAATAAAATAATAATGGTTAAATAAAGTAATGAGTCAATTAAATCTGTTTTAGCTATTTGCCATGTAGGGAATAACTGATAAGCACGATTAAAATAGACATCACTGTTTAATGCGCGGGTAACGGCATCAATAGTACTTAATGCGAGCATTGATAGCCAAATAAGCGACGATATATATGCTGTAGCACCCAGTAAAAAATGAAACTTACTCATAAGCTTTAATTTATTTGATGACAATAAACCAAGGTGTTGAATATTGCCTTGTACCCAGCGCCTATCACGAATTGCGTAGTCTAATATATTGCTTGGGACTTCTTCATAGCTACCTTCAATTTCAGATAACAACAATACATCCCAATCAGCTGAGTGAAGTAAAGAAGCTTCAACAAAGTCGTGGCTGAGAATTTCACCACCAAAGGGCGCATTCCCTTTTAATGTTGGCAAACCACAACATTTAATAAAGGCATCGACCCTTATGATTGCGTTATGTCCCCAGTAGTTAGCTTGATCGGTTTGCCAAAAAGCAGAGCCAGTAGCTAGCATGGGGCTGTAGAGTACCGATGCGAATTGTAAAAAGCGACCAAAAAAAGTATCTTGGCGAACCGGAATAGGGATTGTCTGAATAAGACCTGCTTGTGGGTTATTTAGCATGCTAGTTGTTAGCTCAAGCATACACTTGCCAGTCATTATACTGTCTGCATCGAGTACAATCATATGATCGTATTTACTACCCCAGCGTTCACAAAAATCCGTTAGGTTGCCTACTTTGCGGTGTTTATTGTCTTCACGGCGGCGATAAAAAATATGTTTGGCAGTATCTCCTAAGCGCTCGCACATTGCGTGCCATGCATTGAGTTCATTCTCGGCTATCTGCGGGTCTTGTGTATCGCTTAGTAAGTAAAAATCAAAGTGTTCGAGCTGTCCGGTCTCTTTAAGCGACGCAAGACTTACTTCAAAACCAGCAATTACACGGTGGGTGTCTTCGTTGTAAATAGGCATTACAACCGCTGTTTTTTGCTTAGCAATAGCTTGGGCGTGAATCGCGATTGGTTTTATGCGCTTTAAGGTAAGTGGATCGATACGAAATAGCTGTAATACAAACCCTATTGTGCCACTACAAAATGCCGTCACTATCCATGCAAATGTAATAGAAAATAAGACAAGCAGTGCATACTCAAGCAACGTCATGCCGTTTGAGTTAAGTATGTCGAACATGATTGATATGCCATAGCCTGATATGAATATAGCGGCAATTGCAAAAAGCCATACACGAGCTGTTTTAAATGGCATTGTCGTTCCCTTTTTTTGCTTACTTGATGTCATTTGGATACCAAACATAGCTCCATACCTCACTAATGTCTTTGTCACGTAGTTTTAACGATAAGCGCATATCGACGGGGTTGTCGTCTTGTGGTGCAATTTTAAAAGCAACACGCCAGCCGTACCCTTCAGGCAGCTTTTGAACGGATACATCACTTACTTCACCCGTAGTAAGCTGAATATCTGCATTTAACTTAAGTTGTTCAGAGAGAGCATTTAGAGCAGGGCCTGAAAAATCAACAGTGAATTGACGATGACTTTGTGGTGGCGGGTTATCTTCACCGGGCAATGCCGCGCTGCCGATACGAGTACGAACTACATGTGCTTTTTCATGTTTGTTTAAACTGCTATTAAACGTACTCATTTTGTAGCTAAGTTTTAATGAATCACCTGCTTTGAAGGGGTTTTCTGGTACCCAGTAGCTAACAATGTTGTCGTTTGTTTCGGTATCTGTTGGAATTTCTACTAGCTCAACACGGCCATTGCCCCATTCACCCTGAGGTTCAATCCACAGGCTTGGGCGATCATGGTAATGTGCTTCTATATCAAAATAGTTATTAAAGTCACGGTCGCGCTGCGCAAGCCCAAAACCTTTAGGGTTTTCGTACGCAAATGACGTAACACTCAGTTGCGATGGATTATTCAGTGGGCGCCATACCCACTTGTCATCCTGTGATTGAGTTAACAAACCATCAGAGTCATGCACCTCAGGACGATAATCATCAAAAAATTTTGTGCTATTTTCACCATGATAAAACATGCTCGTTAGTGGTGCGATGCCTAACTTTTTCACGTCTTTACGGGCAAATATTTGCATGTCTATTTTAACGGTTGTGTTGGTAGTAGGGTCAATATTAAATTTATAAGCGCCAGATACTGATGGGCTATCAAGTAATGCAAACAGTACAATGCTAGTTTGTTCTGCTGTCGGTTTTACTAGCCAAAACTCTTTAAACATAGGGAACTCTTCGCCAGATGCAAGCGCTGTATCAATTGCTAATCCGCGAGCTGAAAGGCCATAAACTTGGTTTGGACCTACAACACGGAAATAAGAAGCACCTTGAAACACCATAATCTCATCTTTATAAGTATTAGTATTTAAAGGGTAGTGAAGCCTAAAACCTGCATGGCCAAGCTGTGTATTGGTTGTGCTTTTAGTTAACTCATCTTTTAGCGGTGCAGCCGTTCCATCGTAATTATAAAAGTCAGTATTAAAGGGAAGTCTGCTGTGTTTTGAGTCGCTATCAACAGTATTTATTGTCACCGGTGTTTTGTATAAAAAACCAGGATGAAATAGCTGTAATTCATACAAACCATCATCTTTCCAAACAGCTTGATCTTGCTTAAAACGAATGGAGCGGTAATCTTGATAATTAATGTTATTTAGTGCATCAAGTTCAATATTGTTTGGCGCCTTATAGTCTTCACTGGCTAATTTTTTTGCACGTGCGCTGATAACATCAAATAAACTACTTTGTGAAATAGAGGCTTTGGTGGTACTTGCTAATGCTTGGTTACTAACTGCAAATGTTGAAAGTGCAATAAATAAACCCAAAATCGATTTAGTATGAGACTGCCATCGTGTTGTTAATTTGATAAGTTGCTTCATTTTTTCTTCCTTTATGAAAACGGCTAGGTCACATTTAAAAGTGATTTTTTTACTTAATGGGTAAGCCTAAATTAATCTATGAATTTGATGTTAAGTACTGAAGTTACGAGGTTTGTAAAGTTACATTTAATAAAAAATGAACTACCTAACGCAAAAGATATTAAGGGGGGATAGCTGAAGCTTGTCTGAATTATTTTTACAGAGGAATAAAAAAAGCCGCGAATGCGGCTTTTTATTTTTTACTTTAAGCTAATTATTTCTTTTTAAAGCGACGCACTATAGAAAGTGGTGCTAAAAGAAGAGATAACCAAAGCAATGAGCCAGCATCGTTATCATCATCTGAACGCAAGTTATTTACCTTCACAGCAACTTTTTCAGCTTTTGATACATTACCAACGCTATCTTCAACTTGTACAGTAAACGTAATGCGGTTTTCAAATTCATAATCAATTTCACCAGCAACAATTAGCTGACCTTGATCATTAATTGACACACTATCGTTTTCAGACACGATAAATTTAACAACAGGTGAATCTTCAGGGTTAGGATCTGAGTAATCAAGCATGCCAATAACAGTACCTACAGCGCTGTTTTCATCAATAGAGAATACTTGATCTGGGGCAACCACAGGAGTCTGTTCTTCTGGTGTAAGCACAACTTCAGATTTGATATCAACAATCACAGGGTCATGATCAGACGCGCGGTATGCACTTTCTGAGTAAAGAGTAGACTGATGCCCTTCGCTCTTAAACTCTACATTGTAATCAAGTACGATAGGCTCATCGGCATTAATGTGCCAATCTTTAGCAGCCACTACTTTACTAAGTAAAGACTCAGTCGCCACTGCATGGTCAAGGCTACCAGCACGGCCTGAGAAGCTGTAAGAGTAAGCTAATGTATTACCATCAAGCTCAGCAACAACATTTTTGTAGCCTTTTTCGTCAAATTTGCGAATTGGATCTTCCATCGCGTAGGCGTTCATATCACCCACTAAGATAATATCTTCGTCGTCTACACCTGTTGGTTTGCTGTCTAACCAATCAGCAAATGCGCTTGCACCTTCTGTACGGATTTCATTCCAACATGCTTGACCATCGTTTTGATCTTCATTAGCGCCACTTGCACTACCACAACCGCCTTTTGATTTTAAATGCGCGACAGCAACAGTAAATACTTCTTGCGACTCTAACGATTTAAAGCTTTGTGCGATAGGTGTACGGTTGCTGAAATCAAATGGTGCTGCGGTAGTAATAGCAGCAGACCCTACTTCTTCAACTTTGTTTGCGCGGTAAATAAGTGCTGTCGTAATTGCATCAGTACCAACTTGGTTAACGTTAAAGTCTACAAAAGCATATTCGTTAGCACTGTCAGCATCATTTAGTGCGTTTACTAAACTTGCAATTGCACTAAACTCACCAAAGCCATCGTTTTCAATTTCCATTAAACCAACAACGTCAGCTTGCATTGCGCTAATTGCACTTACTAACTTAGCTTCTTGGCGAACCAACTCTTCAAGTGAGTCAGCACCGCGGCTAGTTGGGAAACCAGCACCTTGGCCGTCACCGTTGAAGTAGTTTAAAACGTTAAAGCTTGCAACTCGCAGGTCTGCTTCAGGATTTAGTTCCGGTGCGTCTTCACGTGGGTTAGTTGCAATAAATTGCGGTGCAACTGTTGGGTGAATACGGTATGTGCTGAAGCTATACGCTAAAGCACCCGTTACGCTGTTCACACTATCGCCTGTACGTAATGTGTTTTCTGCTGATAAACCTGGGGTCGGGTAAGCAGTAGGATCTGAGTTTTGAACAGTTGAACCGTCATCAACTAAGATTTTTTTAGTTAAGTTTTCTACTTCAACTGCGTTAGCTGCATCGCCAGGCATAGCAACTTGTGTGCCTTGGTATAAACGTTCTGTTGCAAGCTCAACTTCACCGTAACGGCCTAAACCAAAGTTATTTGTTACAACTAACTCTTGGTCTAAAGTAACCAGCATTCCTTCAAAGGCTTCTAAATCATCTTGGCTTGCTAAAGGTAAAGAAATTTTAGTGGCACTTACTGATTGACCCGTTGCACATACCGCAACTTGAACAACATCAGATATTTGCGTTGAATCGAAGTATTCATCAACTGTACCTTGAACACGTACGTGATCGCCAACGTTTACATCTGTATCTGCAAAGTAAACAAATACACCTTCAGAAGTTAGTGGGTTTGTATCTTCATCAGCGGCAAGAGAGGTTACAAAGAAACCTTTAAGTTCATCATCACCTTGGAAGTCGGCAGTAACAATACCCTCTAGTTCTACTAGTGTGTCAACTAGTGGGCTTTCGTTTCCTTCGCCTTGAATAGCACTAATTAGCGTTTTGTCTGCAGCACATACGATTGGATCAATTGGATCTGGTTCAGGTTCTGTTCCGCCACCATTACCCGCATGAGAACCGAGACCGTCAAAGGTATCAATATCAAACTGTTCCCACTCTTCACTTGGTAAAAACTCAGCAGTTGAATCGGTGCGACCTGACGTTATGCTTAGCTTACGGCGTAACGTTTTGTTTTGTGTTTGTGCCGTAGCATCGGACCAAAATGACCCAGGATCAACCCCCACTTGGCCAAAGCTATCAACAATCACGCCGTCTTTAGTTAAAACAAGGGCATCATCACCGTTGTAGTAAGTCACAGTGCTAGTTGTATCTGCAATGTCCAGTATGTCGGCTGTTGCACCCGGATTTGAAATTATGTAGGTAGTATTAGCGGCTAATGTACCTGTTAAATCAATCGAGTTACCAACTGAACTGCTACCATTTGAATAAAGTCCTAAAACATAGCCTTCAAGAGAAATCTCGGTATCAGCATTATTATAAAGTTCAATGGCTTTATTATTACTGCTACCTTCAATATATTCAGAAATGATTAGATCAGCGGACGCTGGTGCACTAAGACCTGCTAGTACAAGCGCCAGTGGCGTTATTTTTGTTTTTAACATTTTTTATTATTCCCGTGTATTTAAATCCCAAAATGGGACACCAGTTTAGAGAATCTAAATGACAAAAATAATACAATTATGTTAATGAATGTAAACGAAAAGGCGGTTTTACCGCCTTTTTATCAATTACTTACTTTTTAGTGAGGTATTGCGCGGCTTGCTTAGCGAAATAGGTTAATATGCCATCAGCCCCTGCGCGCTTAAAAGCGAGTAAAGACTCCATAATTGTGGCTTCTTCGCTCAGCCAACCGTTATCAATCGCTGCTTTGTGCATTGCGTATTCTCCACTAACCTGATATGCGAAAGTAGGTACACCAAATTCGTCTTTAACGCGGCGGACAATATCAAGGTAGGGCATACCGGGTTTAACCATCACCATGTCGGCACCTTCTTGTAAATCAAGCGCGACTTCTCTAATTGCTTCATCTGAGTTGGCAGGATCCATTTGATAGGTTTTCTTATCGGCTCCTTTTAAGTTACCTGCAGAGCCTACAGCATCTCTAAAAGGCCCGTAGTAGCTAGAAGCATATTTAGCTGAGTAAGCCATAATACGTGTATGAATATGGCCATCTGCTTCAAGTGCTTCGCGAATAGCGCCAATACGACCATCCATCATGTCAGATGGCGCAACTACATCTGCGCCTGCCTCGGCGTGCGAAAGCGCCTGCTTAACAAGAATTTCAGTGGTTATGTCATTAATTACATAACCTTTATCATCAATAATGCCGTCTTGACCATGAGTAGTAAATGGGTCAAGGGCTACATCGGTAATAACCCCAAGCTCAGGAAAAGCTTCTTTTAAAGCGCGCACAGTACGTTGTGCTAAGCCATCTTCATTAAAGGCTTCTTCAGCCATCAGGGATTTTTTGTCACCAGGAGTTACCGGAAAAATAGCCACGGCAGGTACACCTAAATCTACAAGCTCTTTTGCTTCTTCAAGCAAAAAATCAATCGATAAACGTTCAATTCCAGGCATAGATTCGATGACTTCTCGGCGATTCTTACCTTCTAGTACAAAAACAGGGTAAATGAGGTCATTTACACTAAGTTGGTTTTCGGCCATTAGACGACGAGAAAAGTCATCGCGGCGCATTCTGCGCATACGAGTATATGGGAAAAGGTCTAGTCCAGATTGGGCCATATTACTATGCTCCTATTGTATAGTTTCAAAATTAACAACTTGGTTACGACCTTGTTGCTTAGCGCTATAAAGTGCTTTATCTGCGCATTCCGTGAATAACTCAGGGGTATTTATATCATCAGCGATAAATGTATAGACACCGGCACTAATCGTAAATTTAACCTCAGCACCTGCAACAATGACTGGGTTTTGGTATATATGTAGTCGTATTTGTTCTGCTATATCAAAAGCGCCTTGGTTTGCAGTGTTAGGGAGTAAAATTACAAACTCCTCACCGCCATAGCGAGCGACCTCATCCAGCGGTCGTTTCAAAAAGCGTTTGATAATATCAGCAGTTGCTTTTATAACGTTATCACCGCTTAAGTGTCCGTAGGTATCGTTAATTGTTTTAAAGTGATCGATATCAATCATAATAATACTTAGCGGTGTTTGTTCTCTTCGTGAACGACGAAGTTCCATTACCAGTTTCTTATCAAAAAAGCGGCGATTTTTAGCGCCTGTTAGTGCATCTTCTGTATTGAGCTGTTCAAGCTCTCTGTTTTTTTCTTCAAGTTCTCTAAGTGTTACTTGTAGTTCAAACGTTCGCTCGTCCACTTGTGATTCAAGCTCGTACTGAGCTTCTTCTTGAAGTGCGAGTCGCTCTTTTAACAGTGTATCTTGAGCCGTACTTTCTGCAATCACAGTTTGTTGTTCGATTATCTGCTCATCTCGTTCAGTTATAAATTGCTTCATAACTGCATAACATAAGCAAAATGTACAACTAAAAAAGAACACCGATACAATGAACAACCCCATTGTTTCAAAGGTGTACCATCCCATCACGGTTATAATAAAATAAACCGTTACTGCATTAAAAAAGCCTAAAGCTAGTAATAATGCATTTATAGATTTTGAAGGGTGGGAGCGAGAAGATAAGTAGGTTGTTAAAAAGTATAGAGTTAAAATAAAAGGGGTCATTATTAGGCAATATGCGGTGACTAGCCAGTTAGGAAATAGCCAAATAAATAACAGAGAGACAGCAAGCAATTTTGTTATTAACTTTTGTACACGTGTTATTTTTTGAGCGTGAGGCTTGCACATTTGTTGTTGAAGAGGGGAAAACAATAACGCGATTAAAATAAGTAATATTGGCATTATTACTTGTTGGATTGTGGGAATATTTGGATGCAAATAACGAAATCCAAAACCGCCAAGGTACGCTAAAAAAAGCCCTAGCGTGAAAGTGATAGCTCCCGCTAGCGCAAAATAGCGCTTTCGAGTAAATCCATACAAAAGTATACAGCTTAATGCCAGTGCTGCTAAAAAGCCGACCATTAATCCATAAACTAAGTTGAGACCCTCTTTTTGAGTTAAATAAACATCTTGTTGCCATAAGCTGATAGGAATACGTAAACCTGATGGGTTACTAACTTTGAGAATAACCCGAGTGGAGGAGCTTGCTGGAAGCGTTAATTTAGTTAACAAAAACTCACTCTTTATAGTACGTTCATCAAGCGAGAATGAATCACCTAGCCGCATTTCTGACAGTATTTGTGCATTTCTCAAGTGAAACAGCTGAACTTCATTTAAAAATGGATTGTCTATTAAAATTAATGGACTAAAGCGACTATTTAACGTGTTATTTATTTCAAACGTAACCCAAACAGGGCGGCTTTCTAGGCCAAAATTTAACAGTTTGGTGTTAACCGAATGCCATTTATTAGGCTCAAGTTGTAAAGCTGTTTCTATCGATGAAGGCTCAAAAGAATAAGTAAGATTTGTAACGATCTGGGATGAAAAATCTGAATTTATTACTACGGTAGACGCAAAGCTTTTAAAAGTGAAAAGCACTATAAGTAGGCAAATAGCAGCCTTTAAACTGTTCATTAACGGGCTTCTAAACCAAAAACAGTATAAAAGTTATCTGTTGTTTGCTTCGCCACACTCTTGGCATCTATTTGATATAGCTCAGCAAGTGTTTGGCAGACATGCGTTAATAGTGCTGGCTCATTTCTTCGCGACTTAGGCTTTGGTTTAACTGTGCGTGGAATTAAAAAAGGCGCATCAGTTTCTATAAGTAAGCGGTTTAAGGGAATGCTTGGGGCTAAAGCTTGCAATGCTTGTCCGCGTCTTTCATCACAAACCCACCCTGTGATACCAATGTATAGGCCTAATGCTAAATAACTTTTGAGTGCGCTTTCATCTCCTGTAAAGCAGTGAAGCACACCGCGAACATTGAACTCCGTAAGAATATTGATCATGTCATCACTCGCATCACGCTCATGCAAGTAAACCGGTAAATTTAACTTTTCGGCTAGTGCAAGTTGGCGTCTCAATACGCTACGTTGAACATTTCGAGGCGAAAAATCACGGTTATAATCAAGCCCGCATTCACCAATAGCAACAACCTGAGGTTGAGTGGCAAGCAATGTTAATTGGTCTTCTAATGAATCAGTTGCTGTTTTGGCATCATGTGGATGAATACCGGCGGTTGAAAACAAGTGATAGCTTTTAGCAAGTGCTAAAGATTGCTCACTTGATGAGATGTCGCAACCAATAAGCAGCATTTTTTCGACACCCGCGCTTTGAGCGCGGGAGATGATATCTGAATGCTCATTATCAAACTGGTGGTTTGTTAAGTTAACGCCAGCATCAACCAGTGTGTAAGGCATTACTTAGTTCGTTTAACGCGAATAGAACGGTTTTGACCATCTTTTCGTAATAAAAATGAGTTAAATACACCGCGGGTAATGGTTACAGTATCAGACTCTTTCAAACGCATGCTATCAGAACCAATTTGGCGCCATTTTTGGTTGTTATCCAAAGTGATGATCAGCTCACCATAGGGGGCTTTGTCAACAGATGTTACCGCTGCTTTTATTTCACTGTCTTTTTCTGTGTGATTTTCTTTGTGCTCTAGACCGAAGTCTTCTTTTGGCGCTTCAACTGCAACAACAGGGACATTGGTGGCTGTTGTTGGCGCTGTCACTTTTTGGGTTACTGTAGATTGTGTAAGTGGTTTACCCGCCATTGTGTTGTCGTAACAAAGTAGGCGGTTAAAGTCATTTTCGATAAAGCTACACGCTTTTAGCGTTTGAGTATTAATGTCTGACTGCGCAGAAAATGCAGGTGCGCTCAATATAACCAGTAGTGAGAGTATTTGTTTTTTCATTTTATTCCTCAACTTCTTCTCGTGGTTTAGCGGTGTAAAATTTCGCTAAAATTAAACCTAATTCAAACAAAAGCAACATCGGAAATGCTAATAATGTCTGCGATAAAACATCGGGCGGCGTTAAAAACATCGCCACAACAAAAACACCCACCACAATATAAGGGCGCTTTTCTTTTAAGCTCGTTGTTGTCGTTGCACCACTCCAGCACAAAAGCATAATAGCAACTGGAATTTCAAATGCGACGCCAAACGCAAAAAACAGCTTTAATACAAACCCTAAATAACTACTTATATCTGGCGCTAGGGTCATCATTTCAGGCCCCGTATTGGTAAAAAAACCTAAAATAATGGGTAGCACTACAAAATAGCAAAATGCGATACCGCCATAAAATAGTAAAATACTGGAAGCAAGAATAGGCATCAGCATTTTCTTTTCATGCTGATATAGTCCCGGCGCTATAAACCCCCAAATTTGATGCAATATCCAAGGTATAGACGCAAATAATGCAACAAATAAAGTCAGCTTAAATGGGGCAAAGAAGGGGGCTGTGACATCGGTTGCAATCATGGTTGCAGTGCTTGGTAAATGAGAGACTAACGGCTGCGCAACAAACGCGTATATATCGTTTGAAAAATATACTATTGCAATAAAAATAACTAAAATACTCAACAGTGATTTTATAAGCCTGTCACGCAGCTCTATTAAATGAGCTACAAACCCCGATTTTACTTCCTCAACCATTTTTATTTATACCATTTAGTAAGTTGACCATAGAAAGGTAAATTAAATTCACTTTTTTTCATCAATTTGTTGGTTAGGTTCTGATTCTTGTGGCTGTTTTTTATAGCTGTGAGTCACTGATTCTGCAGCCTGTTTTAGCTCACTTAATGAGCTTTGTAATTCAGGGCTTAAATCTTGTAGGTTTTGTTGCTCAGCTTTTTTTAGGTTTTCGTGGAGCTCGTGTACGCGCAATTCTTCACTCACTTCAGCTTTAACTGAATTAGCAAGAGATTTAACAGTTTTGATCCAGCGACTAACAGTTCTTATTGCAACGGGTAAACGTTCAGGCCCTAATACAACAAGCCCTACAATAAAAACAACAACTAGCTCCCACATGCCCATGTTAATTAAGCCTTATCGGTGTCTTTTGTTTTTTCAGTATCAGTCGTCGTTTTTTGTGACGTTTGAATTTGTTCAGGGGAGTCTGTTTCAGTTGGTTTTTCATCCGACATTGCTTTTTTAAACCCCTTAACAGCACCGCCTAAGTCACCCCCCATGCCGCGTAATTTTTTAGTACCAAAAAGAAGTACAATGATTGCCAAAACAATCAATAATTGCCAAATACTAATGCCGCCCAATCCCATGGTTCTCTCCAAATAATAAAATGATTAAATGTATATTTTAAATACTAATTATACGCCCTAAACCGTAAATAGCACTTTGTTTATGTGTGTCGCCATGCCGCAATAAAACACGCGGCGGAACAGGTTGCTGTAACGCCCGCAGCAATTAAATCATGTTGCAAATAACACAGTGCAGACACTACCAAAGTAGCACTCCCCAACAAGCTAAGCACTAACGCTTTATGAGAAGCTGGCTTTACAACTGTGTGGGTGCGCACTGGGCGCTTTAAGTTTTGATAAATCAAGTCAGGTAACTCAGGCATTTTTTCAGCCCAGAATGGTAGGTTTGCATACATTTGTTTTAAGACAGATAGCGGCCCTACTTGTTCTTTAACCCACTGCTCTAAGAAGGGTTTAGCCGTTTTCCATAAATCTAGTTGAGGATAAAGCTGTCTTCCCAGCCCTTCAACATAGAGTAATGTTTTTTGAAGTAGCACCAATTGTGGTTGCACCTGCATATTAAATCGACGCGCGGTGTTAAATAAATTTACCAGTACATGCCCAAATGATATTTCAGCAAGTGGCTTATTAAAAATAGGTTCGCAAACAGTGCGAATAGCAAATTCAAACTCTTCGATACTGGTATCTTCAGGAACCCAGCCAGAGTCAACATGCAGTTGGGCTACTTGGCGATAGTCGCGATTAAAAAAGGCGATAAAGTTTTCTGCTAAATAGCGCTTATCTTCTTTGCTCAAGGTACCAACAATACCGCAATCAATACCAATATATTTAGGATTTTCGGGATGCTCGCGAGATACAAAAATATTACCGGGATGCATGTCTGCATGAAAAAAACTATCTCTGAATACTTGTGTAAAAAACACTTCTACACCACGTTCTGCAAGCAATTTCATATTAGTATTTTGCGCTATTAACGACTCGGTATCTGACACGGGTATACCGTAAATACGCTCCATCACTAACACGTTGCTTCGGCTGTAATCACTGTAAACAGTAGGGATATAGAGCGCATCTGAATCATCAAAATTACGTTTTAATTGAATGCCATTGGCACCTTCACGCATTAGGTCTAATTCATCAAGCAGTGTTTTTTTATACTCTTTTACTACTTCAACAGGGCGCAAACGTTTTGATTCGTTATGAACATTAGCAAGTACCTGAGCAAGCTTTTCCATTAATGCTAAGTCTGCATTTATTTGTTCATGGATATTTGGGCGAATTACTTTAATAACAACATCTTGCTCAATATTATCGTTGTCAACTAGTGTTGCAGTATGCACTTGCGCTATTGATGCAGATGCCAATGGTGTTTGTGAAAATTCACTAAACAGCTCGCTAATGTCATTAATCTCGAGTGCATTTTCTATAATTTGTTGTGCCAACTCACCTTCAAAAGGCTGAACTTGGTCTTGCAAAAAGGCAAGCTCTTGCGCGATATCGTGAGGAAGTAGATCGCGACGTGTTGACAGCATTTGGCCAAATTTAATCCATACAGGTCCTAGCTCTTGTAATGCTAAACGTAAGCGCAGTCCTGCAGGTTTTTCTTTATGCTGATTTCGTAGCCAAAATAAACACCCCCTGGCAATTTTTGCAAACCAAGGTGTTTTACTTTTAGGCACTAATTCGTCTAAACCATAGCTAAGTAATGTTTTAGTGATGTAATACAATCGTGAAGAAGACACAAAAAGTCCTTAGCGTGTTTTGGCGCTTAATAAAGTGTTTATACGCTGCTCTATGGCGGCAACTTGGCCTTTTAGCTCTCGGTTTTGTTGTTTAAATCGTGCAAGTTCTAAAGGGTGAATTGTAACAGCTAGCTCGTCTTGAAATAAGCTTGTTAAAGTGGTGCTTAGTTGCGCGTTAATTTTGCTACCATGGCGCTTTATCGACATAAAATGCAAATAGAGTTGTTGAGCTGGTGCATCGCCAATATAACTTGATAACTGTTCGGGCCAATCTATGTCTAACCCTGAAAATGCACCGCTATATGCTTGCGCTATATTCAAGTCGCCTTGTAAATCGAGTTTATCTTGACGAATTAGCTGTGTAAGCATGGCTGGGTTTTTAAGGGCAACAAGCGTGTCTATATCGGCGCTGATCATGCAATCGCTATAATCGCTGTTGTCAGCGGCATAAAGGTGTAATTTTTCGTCAGCAAAAACAACCTGTATGGTTTGTTGCCAGTCTCTAACTTCAACAAGTAAACGCTGTTGTTTTACCGTGTTTAGCTTTTGGGCAACGTTAGGGTCGAGTTTAAGTGCTTGATTTAAAATGCGCTCAACAAGCGAAAGTACAAAGTTAGGTAGCATCAAAAAGGTCGATGTATCTGTATTATCACTGTTTTTTTCAGATGCTTGATCAAGCGCCATGACTCTGTGCCTTAATATTTAAAACCACGGTGAAGGGCAACAATTCCGCCAGTTAGGTTTTGATACGTTGTTTGTTCAAACCCAGCTTCATCCATCATTGCTTTAAGCGTATCTTGGTCTGGGTGCATACGAATTGACTCTGCTAAATATTGATAAGACTCACTGTCGTTAGCAACTAGCTTGCCCATTGTTGGCAGTAAATTGAACGAGTAAAAATCATACGCTTTGCTAAGTGCTTCGTGTTTTGGCTTAGAAAACTCTAATACTAACAAACGACCACCTGGCTTTAGTATGCGATACATTGAGCGCAGCGCCTTGTCTTTGTCGGTTACATTACGTAAACCGAAGGCAATGGTGATCACATCAAAGCTGTTATCTGGAAATGGCAGCATTTCAGCATTCATTTGTACGTAGTCAATATTGCCTACAAGGCCTAAATTATGAAGCTTTTCACGACCTACTTTGAGCATAGATGAGTTAATATCGCCCAAAACCACTTGGCCAGTTTCACCGACCAGTTGACTAAATTTTGCAGTTAAATCGCCTGTACCACCGGCTAAGTCAAGAACATGATGGCCTTTACGCACGCCTGAACTGGCTATAGTTTGACGTTTCCATAAACGGTGGACACCAAAAGACATTAAATCATTCATTACATCGTACTTAGCCGCAACAGAGTGAAATACATCTGCAACCATTGATGCTTTTTCGTTTTCAGCAACGGTTTTGTAGCCAAAGTGCGTGGTCTTTTCTGGGGTCTCGTTCATGATTAATCTCTATCGTGGCAATAAGCACTAGTGTACTTTATTGTGCACCGAAGGTGCAATTTGAATATGATTTATCAGGTGTTTTATTGGCCGGCGGTAAAACTACTTTGGCCAAGAGAGCGGGCTTTAAATGCCGCGTGTGATGCCTTTTTAGCCAGTTGGTTAAAGTCTTCTTTTTGCTGATGCTGAGCAATTCCAAGCGATAAGTTAATGCTGGGCAGTTTTGCGCCACTTTTTGAGCTTACAAAACGCAGTTTTTCTACACCTTTACGAACTTTTTCAGCAATGAGAATTGCTGTTTCTGGATCAATGTCAGCTAATAAAACAGTGAACTGATCTTTAGCGGTACGCCCCGGTAAACCACTTTGCATTACATACTTTTGAACTTGTTTAGCCACTTTATTTAAAATCACTTCACCAATAATATCGCCAAAGTTATCAACAAAATGCGCTAAATTATCGATTTGAATGGCAATGGCACAAATAGACTTGTCTTGGGTCGCCCATAGTTCAGTTTGTTGGGTTAAGTAATGGCGTTTAAATAAGCCGGTTTGACTATCTATAATGTGTTGCTTACGAAGTTGAGAAAGTTGTTTTTGTGTTCTTTCGTGTAGTTTTTTTGCTCTCGTTAGCTCATGCTTAAACTTTTTATGTTGAGCGAGTAACTCAGCAGTTTGCTTATCAAGTTTGTTAAGTGCTTGGCGGCTTTGTTCTATATTGTTTTCGTCAAGCGAATGAACACATTCACTCACTTGATCTGCAAAGCGACTGATTTGTTTTTCTGTATTTTGCGCATTGTTAGACAATGAAGTAATAACGCCGTCTACGTTTTGAATCATCGACACTTGCGTATTGTGTCCGACATTTAAAAATTCAAAGTAAAGTTGCTCTATTAATACGCCATCAATGTTTTCATCGGTAGAAATAGCGCGATCTAATGTTTTATTTAATTTTAAATTTGCTTGGCTAACGTAGGTGTAAACAACTTGAAAGTTCAGGGGCGTTGGCGGCAGTGCATAGCGTTCCAAGAACATACACACTTGAGTCATTTTCTCTTGAGCAATAGCCATGGAATCATGGAACATCATTATTTAATACCAACTAAGTACGCATCAATGCTTAATTTATAATTTCATTCCATGAGTCGATTGTGCGTCCAAGCTTTTTTATTATTTTTTACTACTGTATTCGTTATAACTGCTATTAAAAAGCAAAAATAGGGCCAAGGGAACTTAAATTTTACTTTAGTCGCTTAATAGCTGCTTTTCTCATCAATTAGGCTTGTTTTTAACTCATTTAATATGATTTATCGTCTAATAAATACTTTTTTAAAACTGTACTTTTAGAGTCGATTTTTATTTAAAACTTCATCTTACAGTGGTGGTTTTAGTAATAAGGTAAAGGCACGTTATAAAGAGACGCTATTGCAAATGCGCCTGATAGCGCAGTGTAATAGCAATATGCTGTTATCATAGCTTGCCCTTTTATTGAATAAGCTTTAAGCCTGGTAGGGCGTTAACATCAACGATACTTGTCTCATTTACTTGCTATTTACTGAGTCTGCGATAGCTTTGTGAAATTCATTATCTGACTAAATTTTATTATGACGAATAATTTATTACTTAAGCCATTCCGCAATACACTTATCAGCATGACGCTTTTATGTACTTTAAGTGCCTGTCAAACCACAAACTATAACGCCGATAGTCAGTTTACAGCGGTTGCAGATAGCATTGTTGATTACCGACAAAGTTCCAGCCCTTACGGCAACATTGAGGGTGTTAATGGTTATTTGTTAGCGAATCTATCGCCTGAGTTTTTAGAGCAGCAATACAATAAAAAAACTCAGTTCTTGGCTGAGCTAGACGCCTTAGATGCAGTGTCCCTGAGTGATGAAAACCAAATAAACTTCAGTATTATTCGCGCTCAAGTACAAAACAGCGTTGACGAATATGTATTTAATGCTCATTACATGCCGCTAACTTCTGAGTACGGTTTTCATTCTGGCTTATCGTATATTGTAAACAGCAGCCAATATAAAACACTGCAAAATTATCAAACTTATTTGGCACGTTTGGCTCAGGTCCCTCGTTTTTTTGAACAAAATATTTATTGGATGAAAAAAGGTCTTGAAACAGGTTTAACGCAACCTAAGGCGGTGCTTGAAGGTTACGAAGAATCAATATCAGCCTATATAGTTGAGGATGTTACAACGTCTGAATTTTATAAACCTTTTTTAAAAAATAACGCAGGCTTGCCAGAGAGTGAGTTTAAATCACTTCAGCAACAGGCGCAGTCGGTAATAAAAGATAAAGTAATTGAATCATATAAAAATTATTTAGCTTTTTTTACACAGGAGTATCGCCCCGGTGCGCGCACTTCGATAGGTATTTCAAATACGCCAAACGGCGAGTCGTTTTATAAAAATAGAGCTAAATATTACACCACTACCGAGATGACCCCTAAAGAAATACACCAGCTGGGGTTAAAGGAAGTTGCACGCATTCGCGGCGAAATGGAAGCCATTATAAAAAAAGTCGAGTTTGAGGGAACATTTGCAGAGTTCATTCACTTTTTACGAACCGATCCACAATTTTATGCAACCACACCAGAGCAATTACTTAAAGAAGCAGCATACATAGCAAAAAAAATGGACGCACAACTGCCTAAGCTGTTTCATACCTTGCCTCGTAAACCGTATGGTGTTGCGCCGGTACCCGCGAGCATAGCGCCCAAATACACAACGGGTCGCTACTCAGGATCAAATAGAGATGATGAGGCGGGCTATTATTGGGTGAATACGTACGCACTTGATAAACGCCCACTGTATGTATTAGAAGCGCTCACTTTGCACGAAGCGGTACCGGGTCATCATTTACAAATATCATTGAATGCAGAATTAGAAACCTTGCCACGTTATCGTCGAGATGCGTATTTATCGGCATTCGGTGAAGGTTGGGGGCTTTACTCTGAGTACTTAGGCATTGAAGCGGGCTTTTATCAAAGTCCATATAGCCGATTTGGTCGTTTAACTTACGAAATGTGGCGAGCTGCTCGTTTAGTGGTAGACACCGGTATGCACATGTATGGTTGGAGCAGAGAGCGCGCTATGCAGTTTATGAGCGAAAATACAGCGTTGTCGTTACACAATGTGAAAACCGAAACCGATCGCTATATAACTTGGCCTGGCCAAGCACTGTCATACAAAATTGGCGAGCTTACGATTAAACGTTTACGTAAAGAGGCTGAGCAAGCACTTGGGCAAAGTTTCGATATTAGGGAGTTCCACCATCAGGTATTACGCCATGGCTCTGTCCCTTTATCAGTTTTAGAGGCGCAAGTACGTTTATATATTAATGAAGAGTTAGCCAAACAGAAGAGTTAACTTACAGATGGTTAATTCTTGAATGCATAAAAGTGTTATGTCATTTTGGATATAGCACTTTTTTATTTTTACAGCAGCGGATCACCAATGAACAACTTTATAATGTTTAGTATTGACGTATTTGCGAGTCTATTTATTGTTTTTTTAGGCTTATTAGTTTTAATTGTGGCTGTTTTTTATATCCGCGATGTTACACAAACAAAGCATGCAATTAGACGAAATTACCCTGTAATTGGACGCTTTAGGTATTTTTTTGAACGTCAAGGCGAGTTTTTTAGACAATACTTTTTTGCCCTCGACAGGGAAGAAATGCCTTTTAATCGTGCCGAACGTAGTTGGGTTTATCGCGCTGCAAAAAATGTAGACCGTACCGCGGCATTTGGATCTACACAAAGCTTGGAGGTCACAGGTACAGTAATGTTTATGAACTGCGCCTTCCCTACGCTTGATGAAGAAGCGCTTGCGCCAAGTGAAGTAACGCTTGGTCCCTATTGCCAAACACCTTATTCAACCAATTCTTTATTTAACGTATCGGGAATGAGCTTTGGTGCGCTATCTAAGCCCGCTGTGCGTGCTCTTTCTAAAGGGGCAAAGCTCGCGGGTTGTTGGATGAACACGGGGGAGGGGGGCTTGAGCCCTTATCATCTTGAAGGTGGCGCAGATTTAGTTTTTCAAATTGGTACTGCTAAATACGGGGTACGCGATGAAAATGGCCAGCTCAGTATCGAAAAACTCAAACAGATTGCAGCACACGAGCAGGTTAAAATGTTTGAGCTTAAAATGAGTCAAGGTGCTAAACCCGGTAAGGGAGGCATGCTTCCTGGGCGCAAAGTGAATGCTGAAATAGCAAAAATACGCGGTATTCCTGAGGGCGAAGATTCTATTAGTCCCAATGGGCACCCTGAAATTAAAAACCCCAGTGATATTCTCGATATGATTGCGACGGTACGAAATACCACAGGTAAACCAACTGGCTTTAAGGCTGTTATTGGTGCGTATGGCTGGTTAGAAACCTTATTTGCTGAAATAAATCACCGTGGTATTGAGTCGGCTCCTGATTTTATTACCATTGATAGTGCTGACGGTGGAACCGGCGCTGCTCCTCAGCCCTTAATGGATTCTGTGGGATTACCACTTCGTGAAAGTTTACCGCTAGTAGTCAATATGCTTGAAAAACACGGACTGCGTGATCGTGTTAAAATAATTGTTTCGGGTAAGCTTATTGTGCCTTCTAAGGTTGCTTGGGCGTTAGCGCTTGGGGCCGATTTTGTTGTATCGGCTCGCGGACATATGTTTGCATTAGGGTGTATCCAAGCAATGCAATGTAACAAAGATTCTTGCCCTACCGGTATTACTACTCATAACGAACGCTTGCAGCGCGGTTTAAACGTTGCGGATAAAGCGCAGCGAGTGGCTAACTACAATAAGTATATTCACTATGGCGCGGGGCTTATTGCTCACTCATGCGGTGTAACAAGTGCACGAGAGCTTAAACGCGAACATGTGCGTATAGTTCAAGAAAGTGGCCTTTCGGAGCCATTAGATAAAATTTACGAAAATTATAAGTAGGTTAAAATAAACAGATGTAATAGGTGCGTGTTTATTTTGAGTGGTTCCAAAAATGAAGTAAGGAAAGCGTGTGTTCAATAGTAAATTACCTGACGTTGGTGTGAGTATATTTAGCCAAATGAGTGAGCTGGCGAATCAGTTCTCTGCAATTAACCTTTCGCAGGGTTTTCCTGAGTTCGACACACCAAACTTTTTAAAAAGTCAGATTACTCATTATGTTCAACATGGTGTTAATCAATATTCTCCTTCAAGTGGTGTACCTAAATTACAGCAGCAAATTGCAAGTTTGATACAAAAAAAATACGCTACAGAGCTTAATGCTGCAAAGCAAATAACCATCACATCGGGGGCAACCGAAGCTCTTTTTGTTGCCATTCAAACAATAGTTCGCCCAAACGACGAAGTCATCGTATTTGACCCAGCTTATGACGCTTATAAACCCGCGATTGAGCTTGCAGGCGGGAGGTCCGTACATATTGCATTAAAGGCCCCCGACTATACGATTAACTGGCGTACGGTAGAGCAAAAAATTACAAAGCACACCCGCGCTATTGTTATAAACACGCCTCATAATCCAACCGCTAAAGTGATAACTCAGCAAGACATTACAGAGCTTAAAAGGTTGGTTGGTACTTACAAACTATATATTGTAAGCGATGAGGTGTATGAGCATATTGCATTTGATGGGCAACCACATTTAAGTGTATTACGAGATAAAGAACTGTTAGCTCAAAGTTTTGTTGTTTCGAGCTTTGGTAAAACATTTCATTGTACAGGTTGGAAAATGGGTTATTGCATTGCCCCTGAACATTTAGCGAGCGAGTTTAGAAAAATTCATCAATATGTGACCTTTTCTAGCTTCACACCTGCTCAGCATGCATTGGCCGACATGTTAGAACAACAAAGCGAGCATGTAGATTCGCTCAGTGATTTTTATCAACAAAAGCGCGATTTACTTATACGTCATTTACTCGGCAGTCGATTTACAGTTTTACCAAGCCAAGGAACCTACTTTTTATTGTTAGATTATAGTGATGTATCTGATTTAAACGATGTTGAATTTTGCCATTGGCTAGTTGAGCAAGCAGGTGTTGCGGCAATACCTTTAAGTGTTTTTTATCAAACGCCACCGGGTGATAAAGTTATCCGCTTATGTTTTGCAAAAAATAATGAAACCCTAAAAGAGGCAGCCCATATTTTATGTCAACTTTAACGCTTACATTGGTGCAAAGCTCCCTTCACTGGCTTGATAAAAGCGCTAATTTAGCGATGCTTGATAAGCTGCTAGAGGCGCTAACAGAAAAGCCTGACCTTATTTTATTACCTGAAACATTTGCCACTGGTTTTGCTATAAATCTTGACTGCGCGGAGCCAGAAAATGGCCTAGTGCTTACGTGGTTAAAACAACAAGCAAAAAAACATAATGCAGTGATTGCTGGGTCGGTGCTGGTGGCGCAAGGTAATAAAAAAGCCAACCGCTTTTATTGGGTAAAAGCATGTGGTGAAGTGAGCTATTACGATAAGCGCCATCTATTTCGCTTAGGTAATGAGGGAGCCTATGTTATCGCCGGTAAAGAGCGAAAAGTGTTTGAAATTAATGGCTTTAAACTATTACCGCAGGTGTGCTATGACCTGCGTTTTCCGGTGTTTCAGCGCAATAAAAATGACTACGACATAATGGTAAATGTAGCAAATTGGCCAGCAGTGAGACGGCCCGTTTGGGATACATTATTGGCAGCTCGTGCAATAGAAAATTTATGTTATGTGGTAGGGGTTAACCGTATAGGCGACGATGGCAATGGTGTTGCCCACACTGGTGGCACTGCAGTTTATAACTTTAAGGGAGAGGCATTAGCTAAGGCGGCCGATAACACAGAGCAGTTAGTGACAGTGACACTTGAAAAAAAACATTTAGAGGCCTTTAAAGCGGCTTTCCCTGCTTATTTAGATGCCGATACGTATACTCTGACTTGAATCATCTTCACATAGCACTAAACATATTAAGTGTTAAAATAGACGCTATTACATTGATTGGCGGCTAATTAGCAAAATGAACACTTTAATCACTCCTGTTATTTTAGCTGGTGGTATTGGCTCTAGGTTGTGGCCTTTGTCGCGCCAAGCAATGCCTAAGCAATTTTTGCCACTATTGAATAATGAAAACTCATTATTGCAAAATACATTAAATCGGGTCTCTGGGGCTGAGTTTTCACAGCCAATTTTAGTGTGTAACGAACAGCACCGGTTTATTGCTAAAGAGCAAAGTAGTGCAGCTAATGTGTTTGGGTTGATACTAGAGCCTACAGGTAAAAATACGGCTCCTGCTATTGCACTTGCTGCCCATTACGCAATTCAAAGTGGGCTTAAAGGTCCTATGTTGGTGATGCCTGCTGATCATCATATAAAGGATTTTTCTCCGCTAACATCACAAATAAACGATGCTGTAACACTTGCAGAGCAAGGAAAGTTGGTTACTTTTTCAATTACACCTTCAATGGCCCACACTGGGTTTGGGTATATAAAGCAAGGCAGTAAAATTTCAGGCTCAAACTGTTTTGAAGTGGCCGAGTTTAAAGAAAAGCCAAACCTAGCTACGGCGCAAAAATACTTAGCTGAAGGCGGTTATAGTTGGAATAGTGGGATGTTTTTATTTACACCACAAGCCTATTTGGATGAACTGGAACGCTTCACACCAAAAATTGCGCACAGCGTGAAGATGGCTTCTCATTTTTCACATGACTTAGGTTTTACTAGGCCCGATAGTGAACCGCTTGAGTTTTGCCCAAGTGATTCAATTGATTATGCTATTTTAGAGCGTAGTAACAATGTTGCTGTTATGCCTGTAGCACTTAAATGGAATGATGTGGGCAGCTTTAGTGCGCTTGCTAGCCTGAGCACTAAAGATAGTTATGGCAACAACAAAAGCGAAAACCATACGGCACAAAACAGTACCAATAATTTTGTTATAACTGAAAACGACCATACGGTGGCTACGCTTGGCGTAAGTGATTTAGCTATTATCCACACCCACGATGCCACTCTAGTTGCAAATAAAAAAGAGCTTGATGAGTTACCTTTACTATTAAAAAAATTAGCACTAGAGCACAGTGATAAGCTTGATCATCATCGAGTAGTGTACCGCCCGTGGGGTAGCTATCGCACATTAGTTGAGGGCGCTGGTTTTAAAGTAAAAAAAATAACTGTAAATACTGGCGCTAAGCTCTCAACGCAGCGCCATCAGCACCGTGCAGAGCATTGGGTTATTGTATCTGGGGTGGCAGATGTGCGTTTTGACGACCAAGTATTAATGCTCACCCAAGATCAATCTTGTTATATTGCCGCTAAACAACTACATAGCTTAGCGAATAACCAGCAAGTGCCGTTAATTGTTATTGAGGTACAAACGGGTGCCATACTTGATGAAAATGACATTGAGCGATTTAATGATATGTACGGAAGGTATTAAGCTGCTCTACTTTTTAAAGTAAACCGCTTTAACCTAATTCACTACGTACAAATTTTAAGTATTTCTCAAGGCTGCGTTGCCAAAGATCAAGTGCCTCATCAAGCATGCCGTTATGAGGCTTATTGTCGAGTAGGCGACGCTCAATTTTTTTAAGTTCCATACCGTAACGATTAAACCCTAATTGCAATGCAGTACTCGCTTGGCGGTGTAAAAGTTTAATGCACTGTTCAGGATGCTGGTCTATTAAATCTTGGCAGCGTATCAGCTTATTACGAGCAGAGAGAACAAACTCGTTATAAATAGACGATACCTCATCCTCACTAAACGAGCTGGCGAGTGTTTCAATAGCCGTTTTATCATACAGGGTATCTATAAGCTCTACTGCAATATTTGTGGTTTGATTTGATTGAGAATCGCTTAATGCTTGGCGCAGTTTTTGGTGTTTAATTGGCTTACCAACAATGTCTTTTATACCCAGCGCTAAATACTCTTTAACTTCATCAGGGCTTAAACTCGCAGTAAAAGCGAGTACTGGTGTACGCTGGTTTTTGTGATCAAGGCGTTTAAGGCGTTTAAGAACTTCTTGGCCTGTTAAATCGGGTAGATTCATATCAAGTAAGACGACGTCAAAATGATGAGCTTGCATTAACTCAATGGCACTTTTACCGTCTTTAGCGAGCTTAATTTTGTGTTCGTCGTCGGCCATAAACTCAATAGCAATTTTTTGGTTTAGGTCTAAATCTTCCACCAAAAGAACATCAAGCCCTGTTAAATAATCTTTTGTTTGATGGCGTTGCTCTACAAGGCTTAACTCACCCAGCGCAAAAGTAATCGTAAAGCTAAATACACTACCAGTGCCCAGTTGACTAGAAATTTCAAGGCGGCTACCGAGTTTTTCTAATAAGCGACTGGTAATTGCAAGTCCAAGACCGGTGCCGCCCTTTTCCTTGCCTGCACTACTTTGTACATAAGGCTCTGTTAAGTAGGCGATTTCTTCATTTTCGATACCTGGGCCTGAATCTTTAACACTCACTTTTATAGTGTGTTCTAGTTGTTTTTCTAAAACTAAATCAACTTGAATTTTTACTACGCCACGGTCAGTAAATTTAATAGCATTACCAACTAAGTTAATAATTATTTGTCGAAGCTTTTGCTGGTCACAGTAGTAGCATGCTTGTTCAGGAATATTACATATAAGCTCAAATTTAAGCTGTTTTTGTTCTGCTAATGGGCTGAGCAATAAGCATAAGTTATTTAGCCATGTTTTAAATTCAATATCTTCTTCATAAAGGGCTTCGTCACTTTGGTCTAGACTTGCATATTCAAGTACTTTATCGACCAGTAGGTTTAGTGATTCGGCAGAATTAATAATTGCTTCGCAATAGGCTTTACTATGCGTATCGCTTGTTTGGTTCATGACCAATTGTGCACTACCTAAAATACCATTGAGTGGTGTACGTATTTCGTGACTAATAGTCGATAAAAATAGCCCTCGTATTTCTAAATCTTTCTGCGCTTTATCGGCGAGCGTATTGAGGTGATGCTCTCGGCGTTCATTACATAACAGTGCCATACCAGCGGCATAAAACATAGGTGCTATGATGCCATTTAAAAATAATACAGTGCTAAACCAACTGCTTGAGACGAGATCTTTTTGCTCAATTTCATTCATAAAAATTGAACGCGCAATAAAGGCTAACACCACGAGTGTTAAAATTGTAATGTATACAATACTGCCGTTGGGGTAAGGTTTACGAGCGTACTTTATAAATATAAACAGTAAAAACAAGGCTTCTGAAATATGTTGTAGGTCGGATGCGATAACACGACCAGCTAAAGAAGGATCAAAAAAACTATAATAACCAAATACCATTGCACTAAATGCGGTCACTGAACAAAGAAGCTTAAATCCAGGTCCGCGATAATCTAAAAATTGACTAATAGCAAAACAGTGCACAATAGAGGCTGCAAACATTAAGCTACACGCTGCATTTATAACAAGTAAGTTATGTGAGCTACTTACAAGCGAAAATGCAACGACAGCACATAGCATCAATACTGGATAAAAAATGTATATCAGTGTCCCTGGGGTTTGCTTATTGGTTCGCCAAGTTAAAATATTCAAAAAAGTCATTACGACAATAACGGCTATGCTGGCAAAATATAAAGTGTATGAGTCAAGCATGGGTTTTCCAGCAGGTGATTTTGATTAGATTAATTAAAAATTATAAACTTAACAAGCGCTTATATTAAATACAAAAACAGACACCTAAGTGTCTGTTTTTGTATTTCAGTCGAAGTCAGCGTTTAGCGAATTTCGTCTGGTATATTTTGCTGTGCCCACGATAAAAGCTCAATACGGTTACGACACTTGGTCTTTCTAAATGCGCTGTATAAATGAGTTTTTACAGTGTGTGGGCTAATGCTAAGTTCTTCAGCAATTTCTTTGTTTTTAGAACCGTTACTCATTAATGAAATAATCGCTTTTTCTCGCTTAGTAAGTTTGACAGGTTCAATATCGCCCTCTGTAAGCTTGTGAAGTGCGTCTTTATTAAACTGCAACATGCGATTTAATGCATTACACATGATGTCGCGACGATACCAAAGCTGATCTTCTAATAAGAGTCGAATACCTTTCATTAGCACATCTGCATTATCGGTCGTGTAAAATACACCACGAATACCGCTGAGTAGTGCTCGATTAGCAAGCTCTGGGTTTTCATCTAAGTTAAATAATATGATATCGCACTTAACACGAAGGTTTACTAGTTGTTCTTTTAATTTTCCCCACGCGTCATTGCTAGATGTTTCAATAAAAAGTAAGCGAGTCCCTTCAGGTGTATCCAATATATTAGTACCTGTTGTAACGTCTAGTCCTTGCGTTTTTAGCAATGGCTCTAATACGTTAATACCAATAGTATTAATTGGATCTTTATCTAATAACAAAAAGGCAGAACTGCTCATGTTTTTATACTCTTTTATAAAGCTGACTGATTAAGTTTATCACGATTCCCACACCTTTAGTATTAGAAAACCGCTATCGTACTTAAAAACAAGTACAATTTTATGATTATTTAAACATAAAATGTTGCAAATAAGTAATTGTTTTTTAATTTATAGGAACACATGCTTTTACATAGCATGTAGTAACTGAGCTTAATTAAGCGATTTCTTTTTTATTATCTTGATAAGGAGGCCACCCCATTTGCTTACCGGCAAGCATGTGAAGATGGATATGATAGACGGTTTGTCCGCCATGATCGTTGCAGTTCATAACAACACGGTAGCCGTCATCACTAAAGTTATGTTCTTTTGCAAGCTTAGCGGCCACCACATACAAGTTGCCTACTAAATGTGCGTTATCATCATTTATATGATTTATGGTAGGAATTGCAATTTTTGGGATAATTAACACATGAAAAGGAGCTTGAGGGTTTATATCTTCAAACGCGAGAGTATTTTCGTCCTCGTAAATTATGTTTGCTGGGATCTCGCGGTTGATTATTTTTGTAAAGATAGTCTCTTGGCTCATTGTGTGTTCCTTATCAAGTGGTATGAAATTTAGATTCACTAATGACAAATTTTCAAAGCAGTGTCAAACTCAAATCAACCAAAGGAGTTAATATGCGTAAATCAGTGTTAATGAGCAGTGTAGCTGCATTGCTATTTAGTGTATCGAGTATGGCAGAAAATATTCACTTTCCTGAAGAGTTTGTGCCGTTGCAAGTCGGTGAGCGAATAATAGAAAGCTCTTTGTTTAGCCGTGTAGAAGATTTAGAGCTAGCGCCGGGGTCGTATCGGCTAAAGCTTAAATATACCGACTTATACGATGAAGATTACGATATGCATGAGGTGGTCGAGTCAGAGCCTTTTTGGGTTGATATTACAATTGAGGCGGGTACAGATTATACCTTGGTATTTAATCGTGCTGAAAATGCAGTAGCGGCTAAAGTATTTGCTCAATCGCCCATGGTAAGTTTAAAAGCTAAAGGCAGTGCGTTAGCTGCACCATTGAGTGTTGTCTCTAATAACCAACTTGCTAGCGAAGCGCCTGTTAGAACTATGCGAGAAGCACCAGCGGGTCCAGAAAAGCCAAGTAGGCCAATTAAACCTATTGCGCCTATTACAGGCAAAGGCATGCCAAGTGCGGCGCAAATGCTCGACTTTTGGTGGCAGCAAGCAACAGTTGCTGAGCGCAAAGCTTTTTTAGAAAAAGTAACAAACTAAGCTATTTAAAATAAGCATTAAAAAAGGGCCAAATTAGGCCCTTTTAGTTGTTACTTTACATTATTTATTATTCAAATAATGCGTCAATAGTGCCTTGTGCTAGTGGGTGGTATCCGGGACGTGCTTTTAAGTAAACACTCTGCGCCCAGTCTTTCTTACCGTTAGTGATAAGTGATTTGTACAGAGGCACAATTAGTTTACGACGACCAATACCTGATAAGTGCGCATCAAGTGCAGGGTAAATTGGCTGATAACCGTTGCCTACTGCTAGCATATACCATGCAAATGCACGTTCTGCGTTGGTTGATTGCGTTAAGTTAAACTCATCATCTAATTCAGTCATTTTCTCAATGCTTAAATCGCGTGGTAAGTTATTTAAAAAGTGCAACCACTCGTGTACTGTCCAGTTTGCTGTAGGTAACTGAGCAGCAGTTTTTGCGCCTTGCAACCAGGCTGTAGTTGCAGTATCAACCTTATCGAACGCATCAGAGGTAGGGTTAGGAGCATCTGTTGGTAAACCTGGCTCAAAAATCCACTCGTTCACTTTATCCATGCTAACAATACCTGGGTACTTGTTAATTAAATTAGCTTCAATATAGGTAACAAATTGTGCAGTCGTTAACGATTTAAAAGCAAACTCGTCAAAATAAGTTTTTACGAAAGGGTCAAACTTGTCACGACCAAACTTGTTTTCCAAGTAAATTAAGAATAATTGACCTTTAGTGTATGGTACCGAGCTAAATGCATCATCTGGGTCACGACCATTAAGCTTTAAGTTAAGGCGTGTGTCTGGCGCGTCAATGGTTTTAAGCTGCGCGCGAAGACCTGCTGCATCGAGTGCTTGTTCCATAACGGCACGGTCGCGGCCAAACACTTCTTCCATAATGCGGTTTTCAACGTATGAGGTAAAACCTTCGTTTAACCATAAATCTTCCCACGTTGCATTAGTCACTAAGTTACCAGACCAAGAGTGAGCAAGCTCATGCGCAATAAGGTTAACTAAGCTTTTATCGCCTGCAACAACGGTAGGGGTAATAAACGATAAACGTGGATTTTCCATGCCACCAAACGGAAAACTTGGCGGAAGCATGAGTAAGTCGTAACGGCCCCAAGCATAGTCGCCATACATGGCATTGGTTTTATCGATCATGGCTTGCGTGTCGTTAAATTCGGCAACAGAGGCTTCTAAAATTTCAGGCTCTGCAAATATACCCGTCTGATGAGACATTGCTTTAAATTCCAGGTTACCTGCACCAATGGCAATTAGGTATGGCGAAATAGCTTGCGGCATTTCAAAATGGTAGTCGCCATCTTTATAAAGCGCATCTTTGTTGTCTGCGCTCATAACCGCACGAATATCTTTAGGTGTGGTAATTCGTGCAGAGTAGGTTACACGCATTGCTGGAGTGTCTTGTACTGGTAACCAGCTACGAGCGTGAATTGCTTGCGATTGGCTGTACATAAACGGGTGCGTTTTACTGGCAGTTTGCGTAGGTGTTAACCATTGTAGACCAGATGCTTCTGGGCGACTGTTATAATAAATACGCACTATTTTAGCTTGGTTTTTAAATTCAATAGTAAGCTTTGAGCCTTTAACATCATCACGATTCGCTAAAGTGAATTTAGCTTTGTGCCAGCTGCCTGTTTGTGTTTGATACATTACTTTATCAATGTCTAAGTCGCGGGTATCAAGCACTAGTTTTTTGCTTTTGCTGTTATTCCATTTAAGCGTATGCTCAACAAAGCCTTCTAATTGCTTGTCGTCAAAATCGACATCTAAATCAAGGCTAAGGTGAGTTGTAACAACATCGTCAAGATTGGCGTATGAGTTTTGATCAACCGCATTCGCCATTGCTTGCGAACACATACCTGCCATAGCGAGGCTTAAAAAGAGAGGTTTAATTTTCATAATTACCCTGAACACAAATAAAAAGTGCAGGTTTTATATCACGATTGGCTGGGTGGGTTGAGCAATTTTTACAATCTGATGCGCATTTTGCGACGATGAGGTAAACTATTACGATTAGTTAACGGTTTATCTTGAGAGCTTTGTGGCGTACGCATTACACCCTTTACACACCTTTGCATTACATAATCAATGCCAAAATTTAGTTAAAATTACTCACCTTGAGCAACTTTATACTCAAAGCTTTTCGTCACCATTTTGTTTGTTGGGGGAGGGGAGTAATACCATTTTTTTAAACGATTACCACGGTACGGTTATTAAAATGGCCACCAAAGGGATTACTATTACACCCCGTGAAACCGATACTTTAATAAGCGTTGCCGCTGGTGAAAATTGGCACGCATTAGTAAGTTACTTGCTGGATAAAAACTTACCAGGGCTTGAAAACTTAGCACTTATACCTGGTACAGTTGGGGCGTCACCTGTACAAAATATTGGAGCCTACGGTGTTGAGCTTTCTAAGTTTGTAGAGTCGGTTGAGTACTTTGACATACACAGCAAGAAACTTGTTTGTTTGACTAACGCGCAATGTGAGTTTGGCTACCGCGACTCTGTATTTAAACATGGACTAAAAAATAAAGCCGTTATCACACGGGTATTGCTAGCATTGCCAAAGCAATGGCAACCTGTTTTGAGTTATGGGCCATTAAAACAGCTAACAAACGTGACTCCACGCGCCGTATTTGAGCACGTTATTCAAACTCGTAATAGTAAACTGCCAGATCCATACACGTTACCAAATGCGGGCAGTTTTTTTAAAAACCCGATAATTACCAATCAACAATTAGCAACGCTATTAAAGCAATTCCCTGAATTACCGCACTACGCATACGGGCAAAGCAAGCATAAGGTAGCTGCGGGTTGGCTAATCGATAACGCAAATCTTAAAGGTTATCGCGTAGCGGGTATTGAAGTTCATAGACAACAAGCACTGGTATTGGTTAATCATGGTAACAGCAAAGGCAAAGACTTGATTGCTATGATCACGCACATTCAACATGTTGTGTACTCGCGTTACAACATACTGCTTGAGCATGAAGTACGGTTAATAAACACAACCGATGAATGCTACATACAAGGAGGCGTTACACAGTGAAAGCACCCGATGGCAATAAACTCGCTATATTAAATGCGTTAAATCAACCCGGTTTTGTATCTGGCCAAGCGCTAGGTGAACAACTCGGTATTAGTCGCGCGGCAGTGAGTAAACACATAAATAGCTTACAAGTTATGGGCTTAGATATTTTTAAAGTAACAGGTAAAGGCTATAGCTTAAATAACCACGCTGGGCTTTTAAATCAAACCAAAATACAGCAGTATTTTAATCAATTAACTAGCCAGTTAAAGTCACAGTCAGTGAACGTAGAAGTACATCCTTTAATTGACTCAACCAATTCCGAACTTATGAGGCGGATACAAGCTAAAACAGCGCTTGAGTCGGGTACCGTGATTGTGGCTGAAATGCAGCAGGCCGGCCGAGGACGACGAGGCCGTGTGTGGCAGTCACCGTTTGGTGCAAACCTTTATTACAGCTATTTTTGGCGTTTAGATGATGGTCTTCAAGCAGCTATGGGGGTGTCGATTGCGGTCGGATTAGCGGTATACGATACAATTAAAGCGCTTTACAACATAGAGTTAGAGCTTAAGTGGCCAAATGATATTTACTTAAATAAACAAAAACTTGCTGGTGTACTTGTTGAGCTAGATGGGCAGCCGCAAGGGCCGTGTCAGTTAGTGCTAGGAATTGGTATTAATTTGCAAATGCCACAGAGCTTTAGTCAACACATAGATCAAGCATGGACTGATCTTAGCCAGCATACCCAGCAGCTAGATAAAAACGAGCTGGTGGCATCACTCACCTACCACTTAGAGAATCGATTAGATCAGTATCGTAAAAGTGGGTTACACACAATGCACGAGCAATGGAATTCGCTTAATGCATTTGCCGGTGAGTGCGTAGAGCTAAATACAGGCCATAGAAGCTGGCGGGGAATATGCGAAGGAATTGACCCTCAAGGAGGAATTCGTATCCGCCAAGACGGCGAGGTAAAAAGCTATTATGGCGGTGAAATATCACTGAGAAAGGCACAGCTATGAGATTACTCATTGATGTAGGTAACACATCTTTAAAAGCAGTGCTTTGGCACAATCAGCAGGCACAACCAGCAGATTTAAATAATTTACCCTGGCCGCAAATAACAGAAGTTGTATACGCTTGTGTAGGGCGAAGTGACTTACTTAATAAATTATTAGCCCAAGCTGCTAAGCATCATATAGCATGTTATGAAGCAACGGTGACTAAAACACTTCAAGGATTAAGCTGCGCATACGAGCAAGTAAACAACCTAGGCATAGACAGATGGCTTGCACTTATTGCTGGTTTTACATTGCACCCTAACCAAGCATGTATATTGGTTGATGCTGGTACCGCCACAACGATTGATGTGTTAACCAGTGAAGGTCAGCATTTAGGTGGATGGATTTTACCTGGGCTCGATTTAATGACATCATCACTGACACAAAACACCCAACGAGTATTTGACGACGAAAAAACCCTCTTTGAGAATCAATTAGGGAAAAATACACCTAACGGTTTAAAAAATGGTGCGTTGGTTGCGACCATCGGGGCGGTAGAACAAGCTAAATTACACTTAGGCTTGCAAAATAGCACAAAAACAGTACAAATTGTTTTTGCTGGTGGTTATGGCGCACTGTTACAGCAACAATTTGAAGGTAGTATTTTTGATTCTTTATTAGTAATGAAAGGTTTAAATTTTTGGCGAGATTTAAGCAAAACAAGCTAAAAATAGAAAAATCAGCGACTTTTGCATGAATATTGAACATTTAACCAATAAAATCGCATTTTTTTTAATTTTATTGTTGCATCCCAATAAACCTTACTCTAATATCTCGCCCCGTACTAAAGCAGTGCCGACTTAGCTCAGCTGGTAGAGCAACTGACTTGTAATCAGTAGGTCAACCGTTCGACTCGGTTAGTCGGCACCACTTTCCTTTTACCGAAAGTGAATTAGTAGAGAATTATCGTGGAGGGGTTCCCGAGCGGCCAAAGGGATCAGACTGTAAATCTGACGGCTCAGCCTTCGCTGGTTCGAATCCAGCTCCCTCCACCACTTTATTCTTGACGGTTAGAGGTAGATTAAGAACAGATTCCTAACGCGGGCATCGTATAATGGCTATTACCTCAGCCTTCCAAGCTGATGATGCGGGTTCGATTCCCGCTGCCCGCTCCAGTTCTTGTGTTGCTGATATAGCTCAGTTGGTAGAGCGCACCCTTGGTAAGGGTGAGGTCGGCAGTTCGACTCTGCCTATCAGCACCAGTCTTAAGAATCTTCTTGATTACTTCCTTTATCTGTCAGAAAATACTATTTGAAAAAATTAACTTAATCTACCTTCGGTGGATTATTTTCATATGTAATCTAGATACACAAAACTGATAGGTTCCGTCATGGCAAAAGAAAAGTTTGAACGCGTAAAACCGCACGTAAACGTTGGTACAATCG